>Ga0116129_1000044_pt1 | contig 92479 bp, 86 predicted proteins | sample June2015DPH_17_2_FD_89732 | JGI IMG/M metagenome (GOLD analysis project Ga0116129, IMG submission 89732) | Peatland microbial communities from SPRUCE experiment site at the Marcell Experimental Forest, Minnesota, USA - June2015DPH_17_10 | ecosystem: Environmental > Terrestrial > Soil > Wetlands... | reverse complement strand
TTCGATGCGATCGAAAGGCCCGAGGCGCCGCCGGCGCAGCCGAGCCCGAACACCGGCACGCGCGCGACGTCGGAGCGAAAGCCCATGCGGCCGGCGACACGCGCCTCAAGGCTCGGCGTCGCAATGCCCGTCGAAGAGACCGTGACGATCGTATCGACGTCGGCTGCCTTCAGGCCGGCATTGGCCAGCGCCTTGGTCGCGGCATCGACGAAAAGCGCTTCGGCGCCTTCGAGGTAGGCCGCGGTTCGTTCCGGCCAGCCGCGTTGCGTCAGGTACCATTCGAACGGCTTGACGCCGTGGCGCTTGATGATTCCGGTATTGGCGTAAATGCTGGTGAAGCGTTCATAGTCGGGAAAGCGACTGCCGAAGACGCTCCACGCGGCGTTCATGACGTCTTTCTGCAGGTAGGTGTGTGGAGGCACCGCGGTGGCGAGAGAGAGCAGGGCAGCAGGTTGCATGAACAGATCTTCCATTCCGTTTCCGTTATGATGGGAACAGCAACAAGAAGGGTTTATTTCGGACGCTGCCAGCGCGAGGGGCACTTAAGAGGGTCACTTAAAAGTGAGTTTTGCCTTCGTTTTCGACGACTTACGCGGGCAAGAAAAAATGACGAAGCCGAGTGAACGGCCTCTCAAACCCTATCAGAATCTCTCTAAAGTGTTCGGGCGATTCTTGGCGTCCGGTATTTCGCAATGTGTCGAAAGTGCATGCAGAGGCCTTAAATTACAGCACAAGGTGAGCCCTGCTACCTCCGGCTGTCTCTGAGCGCGAAGTTTCTTTGCGGCCGGTATACTCTGACGCAGCCTTGCCGGGGGGGGTGTTCCTTGGCATACTTTCCACCTCACCTGGCTGCTAGAAGGCGCGAGATGAAAAACCGCACATCTGTTTCAGAAGTCAGCGCCACGCTTGGCTATCCGTCGAACGAGACCGTGCAGGGTTTGAGGCTGTGGAAGGCTTTTATCAAGCTCTCGCCGGCACAGCGTTCCGAGGTGCTTGCCTGGGTCGAGGATCTTGCCACCGATCCCGCGCCGCTTCCCGGCGGCATGAACGGCCGCTTCACAACCCGCTGACGAAACCTTTTAACTGGCAAGCTTTTAAGCTTAAAACTTCAAGTTTAAAGCTTTAAGTTCAAAGCTTTAAGCTCGAAACTTTAAAGCTCAAAACAATGGCTGCGCGGCGGCCGGCGATAAACCGTTGCGGCAAAAAAAGGCCGCTTTTGAGGGCGGCCTCCTTGTGTTTCCGAGCTTTGGCTTTGAGAACTTGTTGGCCTTTTAGAACTTAGCGTTCAAACCAGAACCAGTCGGCGTGCGCCCGCCGCCAGTCCGCGCCGCGCTGTTCATTGCGGCCGATCAGGATGCCGAAACGGACGCAGGCTTTCCGGTCGCCCTTTTCGCACAGCTGATGGAAGCCGAGAATTTCCGCTTCCACCGCGCCTTGCGCGTGGGCCGGTGATGCAACGATCCCGGCCGATCCGCCGACGCCGGCTGCGATCACAAAAGCAGTCATCAATCGCCTTAAAGTCATGGTTTCTCCCTTTTCGAATATGCCCCGCCGGACATGGCTTAGATGGCCAAATCTGAATGCAATCTGAACCTTGCCTGGTGGGGTGGATTTGACATTCGCTGCCCGTCCAGTTGCGAGTTAGCGTTGGCAAACGCCTTCAATATGACGGCGGCTGGCCGGTGCCTCAAAAGGTTTCCCTCTCATTCGCCTCGGCTTCCGAACTGTGCTAATTCCCGAGGGAAAGCCAATCAGGAACAAGAGGGATGGTGCCAATGTCCGAACCGAAACTGGAAGTACCTGCCGAGTTGCGGGATTTGGCCGAAAAGACCATCGACCAGGCCGAACGTGCCTTCGGCATGTTTTTTGATGCCGCCCAAAAATCCGTCGCCTCGATTCCGAGCCCGGGAACGGAAATATCGAAACAGGCGCTGGCCTTCACCCAGCAGAACATGACGGCGGCGTTCGAACATGCCCGCAAGCTCGTGCATGCCACCGACCTTCAGCAGGCCATGCATATCCAGTCGGAATTCCTGCGCAGCCAGTTCACCAATGCCGGCGAACATATGCGGCAAATGACCGGCGATGTGATGTCGGTTGCCAAGGACTTCAAGCCGAAATTCTAGAGCTTGTCGCGACCAACCTCGCCAGGCGCGCGCAGCAATGCGCCTCGAAACACGAGCCGGATCAAATCGCCTTCAGGAACGCCTCACTGGCCGGGCACGCCGTGCAGGAATAGGTGAGAAGATTGAAGTGTCCGTCGCGCGGCTCGATGAGCACGAGCCTCATCTGCTCGTTGCACTTGATGCAGGCCATTTCGGCCGTCGTTTGAAAACGCGTACACGTCGGCGTCGGTCGGGGAAAGTTCAGCATTGCACCTTCTCCAGTTGTGCTTTTCTTCCGCGTGTTTTCTGTTTGTTGCTTGCGAGGTAACGCCGACTCACACGAGGTCGCCTGAATTGGCCTCACTATGTCCGATTCCTGACACACTTGAAAAGATGGGCTACGCATGGGCTCGCCCGGAAATTGAATCGCGCGGCGGCTACTTTTTAGGCAGGCCGCCGAATGGACCGGGTTCCATTCGGGTCCAGGTTCTATTTCCAACGTGCGGTTTACGGCGTGCTTTTTCCGACGTGCGGTTTCCAACGCGAATGGATTTTCGCGCTTACGGATACGGCGCCGGTCCCATCTTAGCGATCAGCGGGTTGTCGGTCTGTACCGGCGACAGGTCGCTGTTGGGGGAAGCGCCCAGGAACTTGTCTAGTTCTGCCTGGATCGTTTCTCGCGCGTTTTCCGGGCCGCGATCGCTCATCCAGGTGTGCTGATACGGCGTCTTGATGATGTCGATGCCCTCGGCCTTCGCTTGCTCCGGTGTCGGCAGCACGCCGGGATCGGTCTTGAAGTTCGGGTCGTTCGAGCGGAACGACAGGATCTTCAGCTTGTCGTGCAGCACGAAGGGAACGCGCAGGTTGTCCAGCGTGATGACCTTCGACACCAGTTCGGGATGTTCTGTCGCCGTGTACATCGCGACATCGCCGCCGTTGGAATGTCCGACCAGGGTCAGGTGATCGTAGTCGGCATTCGGCTGCATATTCTTCAATTGTCCGACGACAAAGAGAATGTTGGCCTCTCCGCGCTTGTAGACGTCGAGGCGGCCGACGTAGGGCATGCCGATTTTGGTCACCAGCGGCGGGTCGGTCGGCAGATCCTGCTGGATGCTCGCCACGAGATATCCGCGCGCCGCCAGCACGTTTTCCAGGAAGGAATATTCGGTGTTCTTCACCGTGTTGCCGTTGGAGATGATCGCGACCGGCAGTTTCGAGATGCCCGCGTTGGCCTTCGTCTCATAGTCGCGGCGCACGGCGACATCGACCGACACCGCGCGCTGGCGCGAGGCGTCGAACAGATCAAGCGTCTGATGCCGAATGGCCCATTTGCTGGCGGCGACGTAGAGGCCGCCGGAGAGAGCGCAAATGCAGGCCAATATCGCCAGGGCCCGTTTCATCGCTTCCGTCCCGATGCTTTGTTTTTGACAATGTGGTGACTAAACGCGGCAACCCCGTGCCAAGACCCATGACACAGACGAATTAAATTTTGGAAAGTTGCAATTTTGCTGCTTTGCAACATGACCGCCGTGGCTCCTTCCGGCGCCGGAGCCAATCCGGCTCCAACCCTTCGTCGCAAGTACGGCCCGAGTGGTTCTCGGATTTTAGCCTGTCGTGGCGGGTGACTCGGGGAAGCCGATCATTCCTACCCTGCGAGCTCTGACATCGACGCCTGCGCGCGGCGCTCGAAAATGACGGCGCCCTGGCGCTTGGCGATCTCGGCGGCGGTGGCGAACGCGGATTGCGCGTCTGCCTTGTTGCGGCGGTCAAGCGCCAGCAGGCAGGCGCCGCGCAACCGATAGATCTCGGGCAGGTAGATGCCGATCCCGGCCTCGTCGATGCCTGCGATCGCGCGGTCGAGATGAGCAAGCGCATCCGCGGGCCGGCCGGCGGCGAGCAACACTTCCGCCGCGACCCCAAGATAATATTGCGGCAGCGGACCGACCGCGGTGGCATTGGCGATCTCGGCATCGATCAGGGCTACGGCATCGGCGTTGCTGGCGCCGGTCGCCGTCGCCCAGGCGACCAGTATCTGGCTGCTCGCGCGCCAGGGCGGCAGGCCGAACTTTTCGGCAAGCGCCGCCGCGCGATGCGCCGCCGTGTAGGTCGCCTCGCGGTCGCCCCCGATCTGATAGCCGATGCCGGCATTGTGCAGTCCGTGCGCGAGGCTGTTCGGGTGATCGAGCATTTCGGCGAGCGCCAATCCTTCTTTGTAATGAAGCGTTGCCTGCTGTTCTTCACCCGACAGCCGCAACGAATTGGCGCACTGGATATGGCCGCAGACGGCGGGGTCGTGGCCGCCAAAAGCGTGCGCGAGGTGACCGTGCTCCTTCATGTCGTACAGCGCGACGACACGCTGGCAGCCTTCGAGCGCGCCCTGGACATCGCCACGAAAATACGCCGTCGAGAACTGGCAGTGATAAGCCTCCAGCAACAATTCGCGATCGCCGGATTGTTGCGCGAGTGACACCAGTTCGCCGGCGCGGTCGCGTGCCAGCGCCGTCTTCCGGCTCAGATTGGCGTTGATCCAGAGGCCCCATTTGGCCTGGAAGGAGGCGGCGCCGTCGCCGAGCTGATCGCCGATCTCACTGGCCTTGATATAGGCCGTTTCGGCCTCACGGCTTTGCAGGCCGTGGGTGACGACGGAAGCCGAACCGAGCTTCAGCCAGAAGTTCAATTGGAGGCGCAAACCGTCTGGCGGCGGCATGGTCTCCGTGAGCTTGAGCCCCGCCGTGAAGTGCGCGATCGCTTCCACATAGGCCGAACGCCGCACGGCCAGGTCGCCGGCGCGCATGCGGTAGTCGCAGGCGCGCGCGAGTTCTCCTGCTTCGCCGAAATGATGGGCGAGCAATTCCGGTTCGTTGGCGGCGACGTCGCCAAAGTGCTGCTCCAGCGCATGGGCGACGCGGGCGTGCCATTCCCGCCGGCGCATCAAGAGCAGGCTTTCATAGGCGGAATCCCGCACCAGTGCGTGCTTGAAGTTGAAGCTCCGCTCAAGGCCGCGCTCCTCGGGAAACACAATTCCAGCAGTGACCAGCTTGGCCAGCAGATCTTCGATCTCGCCGCTTCGTTTCCCGGCAACCGCTTCCAGCAGCGCGAAAGTGAATTGCCGGCCGATCACGGCGGCAATCTGGGCGATTTCGCGCGCGCCGCCGAGGCGGTCGAGGCGCGCCATCAGCGAATCCTTCAGCGTCGCCGGCACCGCGGAATCCTCGCCCGCGGATTCCATCACGCTCCGGGTCAATTCCTCGATGAACAACGGCACGCCGTCGGTCTTGGCGACGATCGCAGCGATCGTGTTCGCCGCAAGGCCATGCGCCGCGGCGACGCTCGCGACCACCTGCATGCATTCGCCACGGCCGAGGCGGCCGAGCGTGATCAGGGTAGCATGCGGCCGTGCGAGCCATGGCGCGGTGAAATCCGGCCGCGCCGAGACCACGATCAAAAGCCGCGCGCGGCTGATGCTGTCGACAAGCCGCGCCACCATCTCGAGCGTGGTCGCGTCGATCCAGTGGGCGTCTTCTAGCAGGACCAGCGCCGGATCGCTGTGGCTCGCTTGCCTCAGCATCTCGACGATCACAGCGAGCATCGTTGCCTTGCGTTGCGCCGGCGGCATCGGCGTTGGAGCGGGCTCGGCCAGCGGAATCGACAACAGCTCGGCCAGCAATGGCAGCGCGGCCGGACCCGCGATCTGCCGCGCCGTCAACAGCGACCGAAGTTTTTCGGCGCGCACTTCCGCCTGATCGCTTGCCACAAGCCCGGCCGCGCGCGTGAGATACTGAATCACGGGATAGAGCGCGCTGCCGCTGTGGTAGGGCGAACATTGCAGGTTGATGCGCGTAGGCGCTTCGCCTGCAAGCTCCTGCTGCAGCGCTTCGATCGTGCGCGATTTGCCGATCCCGGCCTCTCCAATCACGGTCACGATCTGGCCTTCACCCTGCCGCGCCAGATGCCAGCGTTCGCGCATCAGGCCCATTTCATGCGCCCGGCCGATCAGCGGCAGGCCTCCGGCACGGATCGCGGCAAAGCGGCTTTCGACCGAGGCTTCACCGCAGACCTGCCAGGCCGGCACCGGGCGGGCAAAGCCCTTTAATTCGTGGTCGCCGGTGTAGGTAAGCTGGAAAAGGCCGCCGAGCAATTTCTGGGTGGACTCGCTGACCAGAATGCAGTCCGTGCCCGCCAGCGCTTGCAGCCTCGCGGCGAGGTTCGGCGTTTCACCGACAATGGTGCGCTCCTGCGACATGCCGGTGCCGATGATTTCGCCGACCACGACGAGGCCGGTGGCGATGCCGATCCGCGCCTGCACGCGGGTGCCGCCGGGCATTTCGATGGCGCCGACTTCCGACACGATGCCGATGGCGGAGCGAACCGCGCGCTCGGCGGCATCCTCGAAGGCGCGGGGAAAACCGAAATAGGCCAGCACGCCGTCGCCCATGAATTTGGCGACGAACCCGCCATAGCGTCCGATCACGCCGGCCACCGCGTCCTGATATCGCCGGATTACCCCGCCAAGCAGTTCCGGATCGAGCTTCGCCGACAGCGCCGTGGAGCCGACCATATCGATGAACATGACAGTCACTTGCCGCCGCTCGGCATCGCTGGAGCCGGACTCGGGCGCGGCGGACGATGTGCCGGGGAGGGAGGCCTGATCGGAGGGAGTTTCTGCGGTCCCGGCGTTGCGCGTGCCGATCGCTTTCAACAGCCGGCGGCGGTTGCCGAGCGACAGGCCGAGTTGCTCGAGATCGCGGTCATCGAGCTCGGCCAGGATATCCAGATCGATATCGTTCGCCTCGAACGCGGCGGCGTATTGTTCCAGATTATTTGCTTGCAGCCACTCGCGCAGATCGCTCATGCCGTCGGTTCCCTGCCCCGTGGAGGCACCTTGGCATATCTGGAGGGCTTTGAAAGCGCAGGCTTTCGGACAATCGCAAGGTTCCGCTCTAAGCGCGCCCCGCCTTCTGCCTGATCATCGCGGTCACGGCGTCGATCACGGCTGTGATCGGGCCGTGCCGATAGGCCCAGCGCGGGTCGTTATCCGGCGAGGCGATCACCATGGTGGCGTTGGCTTCGAACAGCAGCAGGTCGCCGTTCGCATTCACCCCGAAATCGATGCCGGCATAGTCCAGCGCTAGCCGCTCGCAGATCGCCTGCAGTGCGGCGATGGCCTTGTCGCCAAGCACCGCGCGCATGTCGGCGAGAAACGCCATTTCCTCGGTGCGATGGTCCGGCTTGTCGGCCATGTCGGAGGTGAAATAATGCACCTTCCAGTTCCGCGAAATCGCCAGATGCAGCGGAAAGATCCTTCCGCCAATCATCATCACGCGATATTTGCGCGCGTTGCCGTCCTTGCCGCGTGCGTCGAGGTATTCGATCGCGAGAATCTCCTCGCCCGGTAGCTCGGCGACCGCAGCGGTGAGATCTTCGGCCTTCTCCACGAAAACGAAATTGCGTCCGGTGTGATAGCCGGGCGAGCGCAACAACAGCGGGAATCCGAAACCGTGCTCCGCCATCCAGGCTGGCGCCTCCCGGCCGGCGAGAACATCGCGCGCCACGGCAAGCGTCTTTGGCGTGATCACGCCGGGCAGAGCGGCCAGCCGCGCCGCATTGTCGATGCGTCCTGTCGTCGTCACCGCGCGCGGATCGTTGATGACGGGCGCCCTGGAACGCGCGGTCAGGCGGATCGCGGCTTCCAACGCCGGCTGGCACAGATCGGCATCGCCGATCGCATTGAAGATAAGCCCGTGCGGCGGCAGCGGCGTCCTGGGATCGAAATGATCGGCAACCACGACCGTGGTCAGGAACACGCAGTCGTCGAGAAACGGCGCGGTCGGAATATTGCCGCCGCCGGAGGACACCAGTTGCAACAGCGGGATCGGCGGTCCGCTGCCGCGATAGGGCAAGGTCGAGACAGCGTGGCCGCGAAAACCTTTAGCGAAATGTGCAGCAGCCGCCTCGCGGTCGCCTTCGTCCGACAGCACCGCGCCCATGCCCTGATGGGCGGCGGCATGATCCGGGTCGGCCTTTAAGGCAGCCTCGTAATGCGTACGCGCTTCCGCGTGGCGGTTGGCGCGAAGCAGGAGATTGCCGAGGTTCACCCGCGCCATCGGGTTCTCGGGGTGGTGCAGGATCGCTTCGGCATAGACGCGGCAGGCGGCGTCGATCGAGCCTTGTGCGGCAAGCCACGTTCCGAACTCGTTGAGCGCGCTGAAATGGGTCGGATGCCGGCGCAGAAGTTCGATGAACGCCGCTTGCGCGTCCTGCTTTCGGTCGAGCGCGCCGAGCAGCGCCGCGCGCTCGATTTCGAGTACGATATTCACCTCGCTTTGGTCGCCGGCGAGCAGGCGATCGAGCTCGCGCAACCGCGCTTCCTGCGCGAGGCGAGGGGCCCAGTGGGGCGAAGCGGCTGGTTTGGTTCGCGGTTGGGTCACGGGCTCGGCGCGGCGGCTTTGGGGGCAAGTTTGAAGCGCGGATTATCGCTGATTCGCAGGCCCTCCCACGCAAATATAACAGGCTGGTCGAGTCTGGAATGTTTCGCCTGATGTCCGTCCGCAAGACCTCATTGCGGAAGTTGAAAAAGCCGCAAGGCAAAAACTATACTCGTTGCACGCGAAAGCTATCTTGGAAAGGATCACGGAAGGTGAAAGTGTCGCCGAAGCAATTCACGATGCGCCTTGCTGCCGCGCTCATTTTGTCACTGATGCCTGGGCACCAGGCGGCGCGCGCAGCAGACCAGGGAAACAGCCCTGCGGGACTCGTCGTTTATTCCGATGTGAATTACATCGAGCTGGAGAGGGAATTTTCTGGTCTTCAGGTCGCGCTGGTGCCGTACTTCGATGGCGAAAAAAGCCACCGTAAGGTTCTTTGGCGATCCGCCGGCCCGTTTCTCAACGCGCCCCTGCTTCTCGATGCCACTGAGGAAGGAAAAATGCTGAAAGTGCTTGTACCGCAAGGAAGCGACCTTGCTGGCGCCTGGACGCTGACATTGAAAGGCAGTGTCATGGATGCGGTCGGACCGGGAGGCCAGCTCAAATATAGTCTGAAGAAGATTTCGGTCAGATAGCAATCAACACGACCCCTGACCGCCTTCCGGCCGCCGATCGCGATTTACGCGTATGCGCGGCAGCCTCCTTCTCGAACGAAGCTCAGCCGCCCGATTCTTCCTTTTCAAAGGTAACGCCGATGCGCTTTTCCTTGCGCCAGACGACGCGGCAGCGGCGATGATCGCCGTCCGTCTCCAGCATAAACTCGGTCGGAATTCCGAGCGGGCTTGTCACACAGCACCAGTCTCGGAAATATTGCGCACCGTGCAATCGATCGAGCCGCCGCCGAACTGAATCCGGCCGCCTTTCAGAACGCGATGCCTGGCTGCAATGCGGTGTTCGTCCTCGCCCATCGCTATCCAAGTCCAGAAAAATCCAGGTTTTCAGATTGAAACCCTTACAGCGGCAATCATTGTCTGCTCGCCTTGATAAAGATCAAGTTATGGAATCAATTGTTAAAGTCTTTTTATACATCCAGAGGTAGTGGGAGCGGAAGTCTGGCGGATTTCCTCGATTCGACGCCAACCGGAATATCAGAATCGAACGCTTACAGCTAAGCTCGCATCGTTTTGTGACAAAATATTCAGGTTTCCAGCCGTGAATGTTTCAGCGCAAGCGAAAAAGATCGCCGTCCTCGGCGCACCGATCGAGATCGGGGCGTCGCAAATGGGCACGCTGATGGGACCGGATGCACTTCGCACCGCAGGGCTCTTGACCCTGCTCGAGGGGCTCGGTTTCGCGGTCGAGGACCACGGCAATCTTTCGGTTGCCGGCGTCGCCGCGCTCGCGGATACCCCGCCCGACAACGCCAGGCATTACCGGGAAATCCAGCGCTGGATCCACACCATCAGCGCGCGCGCTTATGATCTGGCGCGAACCGGCGCCATTCCGATCTTTCTCGGCGGCGATCATTCGCTCTCCATGGGCTCGGTCAACGGGGTGGCGCGTCATTGCCGCGAAACGGGCCGCGAACTTTTCGTCATGTGGCTGGACGCGCATGCCGACTACAACACGCCGGCGACGACCATCACCGGCAACATGCACGGCATGTCGGCGGCGTTTCTGTGCGGCGAGGAAGGGCTCGACGGTCTGTTGGGCCCTGAGCCGCGTGCCTCCATCGATTCGAGCCGGCTGGAGCTGTTCGGCACCCGCTCGATCGACAAACTGGAGAAAGACCTGGTGCACCTTCGCCGCGTCAGCATCGCGGACATGCGCCGGATCGACGAATTCGGCGTCAGTGTCCTGATCCGGCGCGTCATCGACAAGGTGAAGGCGGCGGGCGGCGTGCTGCATTTGAGTTTCGACGTCGACTTTCTCGATCCCGATGTGGCGCCGGGCGTCGGCACCACGGTGCCGGGCGGGGCGACCTATCGCGAGGCGCATCTGATCATGGAGCTGCTGCACGATTCCGGCATCGTGCATTCGCTCGATATCGTGGAGCTCAATCCGTTTCTCGACGAGCGCGGCCGCACCGCGCGCAACGTGGTGGAGTTGATCGCGAGCCTGTTCGGCCAGCAGATCACCGATCGCCCGACGCCGACGAATGCGATCTAGGCCATCTGCTCTGCGCGCGGCGGCGCTGAGGCCGCGATATCTGCCAGGCACCAACAAGCCGGCGTTGAAAAGCCCCGCTCTATAATGCCTCGGCGTCCGCCAAGTCCTTGAGCCAAGTCCCTCTCAACCAAGTCCCTCTAAGCCAAGTCCCGCAGCCCCGTCGGCTGACGCCCACATTTCTACCCCTCCGCGGCCGGGAAACCGCTGCCCAGCCTGCTAAATCGTGGACGGGAACCATCGAGTTACCTCGCGATTATCCAGGGTTCCACCGGATTCACCCAAGGTTCCACCGGCTTCGTTGCTTTATTTCGTCGGCCCGATATGCAAGGCTGAAGGGCCCGCCGAGGAGCGATTTTCGTTGCAGGAAGTCGATATGCTCACGGAAACCAAGCATCAGCCGTATATGCCGGCGTTTCACGATGCTCTCGACCTGAACGCGCTGCGTGAACGGGAAACCTGGCTTTCGGGACAAAGGCAGGCATTTGAATCAGCTCTTAGCGATGCACCGCTTGCCGAGTCGCTTGGCATTCTCGTCGACACCGCCATTGCCGCGTTGGGCTCCGGCGTGCGGGCGGCATTTTATATCACCGACCCGGATGGCACCGCCTTGCATCACGTCGTCGGTATGTCGGCCGAATATGCACAAGCCGTCGATGGCTTCGTCGTCGGTCCGGAATCGATCGCATGCGGCCTTGCGACCGGTCAGGCTGTGTTGACGGCTGACGTGAGAGCCGATCCACGCTGGGAGCCCTGGTTGCGGATGGCTGCCAGGTTCGGCTATCGCGGATGCTGGAGTTTCCCCATCCACACGGCCGTCAGACGTTTCGCCGGAACGTTCGCGCTTTACTGGCCCGAGCCGCGCGAGGCGTCCGCGAACGATACCGAGCTTGCGAGCATGATCACGCAGACCGCTGCCGTCATCATTTCCCGGCACGAGCGTGCCGAACAACGGCGCGCCGCCGTACAAAAACTCCAGGAAACACAAAGCGAGCTCGAATCCGAATTGCGAGACAGCGAGCTGTTGCGGCAAATCAGCCTCGAGCTGTTGGACGAAGACCATGAAGATGCGCTCTACGACAAGCTGGTGGAGGCTGCCGCCACGATCATGCGTTCCGAAGTGTGCACGGTGCAGATCCTTCACCCCGAGCGTGGCCCCGCCGGCGAACTGCGCCTGCTGGCGTCAAGAGGACTGCTTCCAGAGGGTGTAAAGTTTTGGGAATGGGTGCGCGCCGATTCCGGCTGCACATGCGGCGAGGTGTTGCGAACCGGCAAGCGTGCGATTGCCGAGGACGTCGCCAACTGCGCCTTCATGGCCGGCAAGCCGGACCGCGACGTATTGCTGGCGGCAGGTATCCGGGCCGGGCAAAGCACGCCGCTCATTACGCGTAGCGGCAAACTGGTCGGAATAATCTCGACCCATTGGACCAGGCCGCACCGTCCTTCCGAGCGCGACCTTCGCATGTTCGACATTCTGGCACGGCCGACGGCGGACTTGATCGAGCGCAAACGCGGCGCCGAAACCCAGCGTCTGTTGCTCAACGAACTGAATCATCGGGTGAAGAACACGCTTGCCGTGGTGCAAGCCATGGCCCAGCGGACGCTGATGCGTCATAGCGACCCCAGGGAATTTGCCAGGAGTTTCGGCGGCCGGGTTCAGGCGCTGGCCCGCGTTCACACCCTTCTCAGTGCGACAAGCTGGCAACGTGCTGAACTTCGCGAACTGATCGGCGATCAGGTTCTTCTTGGACGCGCGGATGATACGCGACTGACCGCTGAGGGCCCCAGAGTGGAGCTCGATTCGCAGTTAGCCCTTCATATGGCGCTGATCCTGCACGAACTCGGAACCAACTCCACGAAATACGGAGCGCTGTCGGCCCCAACCGGCCACGTGCTGGTAACCTGGGTCGCGGATGATGCGCTGCGCATCCAGTGGACGGAGCGTGGTGGCCCCCGCGTCATACCTTCCCCCACGGAAGGCTTTGGCACCAAGTTGATCGCTCAAAGCGTCAAGGGACAAGGCGGCGAAGCTCACATCACGTGGGAGCCGGAGGGGATTAGCTGGAATATCGTTCTGCCGCTCGGCTCCGGCATCGTCAGCGCCGCTCAGGCGGCGCCGATCAACGCGCGAGCTGAAAGTGCGACCGCCATGACAGGACCATGCAGTCTCGAAGGGCGCCGGTTTCTGGTGGTCGAAGACGAGCCGTTGATCGGGCTCGACATCGTCGCGTCACTCGAAGGCGCCAAAGCTGAAGTGGAAGGGCCGGTGAGCTCCGTCGAGAAGGCATGTGAGTTGATCGAGCAGTCGCGTTTCGACGGTGTGTTGCTCGACGCCAACCTGCATGGCAGTCCGGTGGATCTGATCGCGGAGGCGTTGTCGCAGCGCCATATCCCGTTCGCCTTCGTGACGGGCTATAACAGCCATGCGCTCCCGGAAGCCTTTCGCGGAATCCCCATCCTCAGCAAACCCTGCACTTCCGAGCAGGTGGTTGAGGCGGCGGCAAGCCTGGTTGCACGTACCCCCTGAAGCTCCGACGAACGCGATCCAGAGCTTCGGTTTAACAGTTGCGGTGGAGCAACCGCCGGCAAGCGCGCGTAATTGTCGGCTGCGATAGCTTGCCGGGGTTCGTCAGCCATGTATGTTTCGTATCGGGCTAAAGCCTGCAGCGGGCAGGAATGGCACGCGCCGACCGAGCGAGACGGAAATGAAGAAGCTGGCATTGGGGCCATGTTGGATAGGGCTATGTTTGATTTCAACGATGGCCTTGGCGGCGAAACTGGAGGATGTGAGCGTGCTTGAGGTGGTGCCTGGTCCGGACAAGTTTGAATTCAAGCTGCAAACAAGAGACGGGCCAAGGGAATCCTTCTTCTACTTCGATATCATGAAAAGCGACCCGGATTCGTTTGGGAAGCTATCGCACGTCTTGCGAAAATATCTGCGAAGCGACGCGTATAGACTGGATTTGGACATACCGAGCTTTTCTGTCGCGACAAGCGGAAGCAGCTATCGGAGCCTGGATGTCAGGGTGTTCGGGACGGCTGTCGGAAAACAACGATAGGGACGGCCCTGGACGCGGGACCGCTGCACTAACAATTGGTATTCGACAGGCCACGACAAGCTGTCCAGCGACTAAAGGACCCGGTTGTCCAGTTGAATGACTGACCGGGTTTCAAATTCAAGTAATCCATACCATTCCCGTAAACGACGAAAGTTACGGGAAACCCGCAAGTGTTTTCAACATGGACGCCGGATGAACCGGCATCGGTTCTATTGCCATACTTGATGCAGTCTCTATCGTGCGCGTAAGATGGAAAACTTCCCGTAGCCAATATCGTAGTTGCGAGGATAGCGGCTGATCCAATTCTCGTTGTGAATAATCTAAACATAATTTCGTTTCCTTATTACGCCGTAAAACCGGCAACCGACCATAGGAAGGCAACAGCCAACTAGCAAGCAGGGCACGGTTCCCTGGCATGCTTCTACGCGGTGACGATGACCGCCTCGTCAGGCAGCGCCGACACTGCAACCCACCGGGCCATTCTGTTTTGGTAGAAGGGGAAGATTGTGCGAGTCAAACTCGAGGGCGCGCCACCGTTCGAACTGCCGATGATTCAGAATTCGACGGTAAACCTTAAAGGTGAAAACGTGGAGATGGTTCTCAACGTGCTGATGGGCAACAAGCTCGTTCCGATTCTTGCATCCATGAGTTTCGAAACCGCGGACGCGTTGGCGATACAGCTTGTCACCACCGCGTTCCGGGCCAAGACTTCCCAGAAGTGAAGATTTTCCAGAAGTAAAAGGCCTCTCGGAAATGAAGGCGATTTGACAAAGAGTTTGGACGCGGCGCGAAGGTCAGCTCCATGGATCAGAGGCTAGTCGACGACATCTACGAATGCTCGTTCGCGCCCGAGCTCTGGCCGAACGTTCTGGACCGGCTCGCGCAAATGACCGATGCCATTGGCGGCACGTTTTTCGTGGCCTCGTCGACCAAGGTCCAGAGCTGGACGGCCTCAGAACCGCTGCGCGCCGGGATTGAGCTGTTTGCCCGGAGCGATCTGGTGACGCGTGGCGAGCGGGTTGCGCGGCTGCGTGCCGTCCAGCATGCCGGCTTCGTGCTGGAGGGTGAGCTTTACGATACCGAAGAAGAAATGGCCGCCGATCCCGTCTATCGCGAGTTGCTGTGGCCCGCGGGACTCGGCTGGGGCACCGGGACAGCGATGCCGCTGCCGACCGGTGAGACGCTCTGCCTCACCCTGGAACGATTTCGTACGCGCGGCCCTGTCGAGACTTCCGTCGTTCAGCAACTGGATACGTTGCGGCCTCACCTGGCGCGCAGCGCGCTGATGTCGGCGCGGCTCCAGTTGGAACGCGCGCGTATCGCAAGCGAGACATTGGCCCTGCTCGGCTTGCCCGCGCTGATTTTCGATCATCAAGGCAAGGTTCTCGCCGCAAACAGGTTGATCGAGGCTCTCGCCGGCCAAATCAGGTGGCACGCCCGAGACCGGATATCGCTGAAGGATGCCAGCGCCCACGCGCTATTCGAGCGGGCGGTCGCCAGCCTTGACGTGGAAGGCGCAAGCCCGGTGCTCTCCTTTGCCAGTCGCGGGGTCGAAGCCAACGCCGCGATGGTCGTGCATGTTGTTCCCATCCGTGGCGCGAGCCGCGATATTTTCCAGCGTTGCGCGGGTGTGCTGGTGATGATGCCGGTGGCGTTTCCAGAGGCGCCGCCGGTCGAACTGGTGCGCTCGCTTTTCGATCTGACGCCGGCAGAAGCGCGCGTCGCCCGCGGCCTGACGACGGGAGAAACAGTCGAAACGATGGCCTCAAGCTCAGGCGTATCGCGCAACACGGTTCGCACTCAAGTGCAGGGGGTGCTCGAAAAGACCGGTTGCAGCCGGCAAGCCGAAGTGGTCGCGCTGCTCAGTGGCATTGCGGTCCGCAAAGAGGGCGTGTGACGTCAGATTAAAAATCCGGATATTGATTGGAACTTCAAACTCGCTGTTGGACGGGGAACACGGAGGCAGCCGCAAGGGCGGAACCTTCATCGCCGCCCGTCATTGACGTTCCAGGGAAACGTCAGGAGAGGGTGTTCGATGGTCTCCGATCATTCGAAGTATACAGGTGTGCGGCCGGTGTATGTCGCGCTTGCGATTGCGATCTTCGGCATATTGGCGATGCTGCTCGTCGATCACGGCCCGTGGACCCGTCCGCATTTGCAGACCGCCGAGGTTGCCACTTATCACACGACGGGCGAGGCGGCGCGGGCCGCGGGTGCTGTCGTCGCGCCAACGCGACCTGACGACTCTGCGCCGGAACCCGATCAGCAGATGCCGAAGCAAATAGATCCGCCGAATCCCAAACCCTGATCGGCCGCAAATGGATTCGCCGCGCGCTAAGGCGCCGGAAGTAGTCGCTTAGCGAATGCTGACGAAGGTGCCCCAGAGCGCGGCGAGCACGCCGCCCACGAACACATAGGAAGGGTGGTCGCAGAACGTCCCGCCATAACTGCAAATGGTCGGCCCGTAGGCGCCGATTTCGTTATTTCCGGCGGCGTAAAGGATGCCGGACAACACGGCCAGCACTCCGGCTACAAAATGCATTGCACCCTCCTCAAAGGGATCAAATTTGGTTGCATCAAGAACGACGGCCGCGCTGACTAACCGTGTTCGACACTCATTCTGGGGCGAGGCCGTTTCAAGTCCGCCAATAAATTAGTTAAAATTGTATCTCTTTTCCTTCAAGCAACGCGCCATATCCCTCGATGCAGCAGCCTACGCCCGCGGTCCGCAACGCATGCCACATCATGGCCGACGCCGCCGAGATCACGGGCTTGCCGGTATCTTCCTCCAGCGGCTTCAACGCATCGAGCGTCGGCATTCCGACGCCGGAAAGAAAGATCACGTCGGCGTCGGGATGATCGACCTGGCGGGCGATGGCATAGGCTCGTTCGCTGGTTTCTTCATAGATGTTGCGCGCGTTCGACAGATGGCCGGAGCTGACGACCTCAAGCCCGCATGCCTCAATGTGCTGCCTGCCGCGTGCCGTCATCTCGGCGGAATAGGGCGTGGCATAAGCGATCCGCCGCGCGCCGAGGTGCGAAAAGGCCGCGAGCACGCTTCCGAAGGCGGTGATGAAACGGGCGCCGCTCAAGGCTTCCATCTGCGCGACGAGTTCGGCCTCGCGTTGCTGTCCGAGCGTATAGCTCGTCGCCGTATGCGCCATCGCGATGACTTTGGGAGACACCATCGAAAGCAATTTGACGCAAGCAGGCACACTCGCGACCTGGCTCAGGTTGCGCTCTTCCTGACCGGTGTGTGTCCCGGCCGGACCCTCCGCGTTCATCCTCGTGAAATGAAGCGATACGCCCGACGGCGCGAACTGCATCATTTCTGGTTCCACTGTCGGATTTCCGGGTGGCACCAGAAATCCGATCCGCGCGCGCCATCCCTTCATGTTGCCTCTCAACTGTTTTTGCAGGTTTCTTGCTGAGTATATTGCGTTAGCCGGACCGGTCAGCCGTTCTTCTTGCCGTGGATCGCACCGTTTTCGAGAAGCCATGCCGCGACATCGCTTCGTCCCGCGCGCTCTGCAATATCGAGCGGTGTTTGCCCCGACCACGGCGCGGCCCAGTTGAGGTCGGCACCACGCTCCAGCAGATATCGCGCGGCTACGAGTTGTCCGCCATGGCAGGCGTTCCAGAACGATCCCGAAAGCGTCTCGGCCTCGGGGGCGGATTCGGTCTCGAACCGCCGCATGATCGCAGGCATCATTCCGAGTGCCGTTTCGTGCCACAGAAGTGTTTGTGCGCCACGCTCGACCAGCCGTCGCGCCGCCTGCCATTGGCCGTAGCCGACCGCCGAAGACAAAGGCGAGCCACCGTCGATCGAAGAGCCATCGTGCTCGATGTTGGCGCCGGCGTCGAGCAGCGCATCGATCAACGTGACGTCGTCATTGCTGGCTGCCCAATGGAGCGGCGTTTCCCGGTGCCACATCGCGACCGCCGCTGCATCGAGGTTTGCTCCCGCCGAAGCAAGTGTCTGCACGATCGCGGCAGCATTGGGATTGTGACCCGGCCAGTCTGCAAACAAATGCAGCGGCGTCCGTCCGCCGCCCTTGGGATCCTCGACCACGCAAGAGGCAAGCGCGGGATCGGACGCGAGCAGTTTGCGGAGGCGGCCAAACTCACCGGCCTTGATGATCGCCGCAAGCTCGATAGCGAGCGGCTCGGTGCTTCGCAACGTTCGCATGCGCGCCGCTAGTTCGGCGTTGGTTGGGCGATCTTGTTCTGCGCGATGATGCCTTCGAGGCGCTTGATGTTTTCCAAAAGCCGCTGGCTGGTGAGCACCAGGAAGTAATAGCCGAATTGCGGATTCTGGAAGTAGATCTCGAGCAGCTTCTCATAGGTGATGGTGAGCACGTGGCCGTCTTCGAGACAGGTGACGGTCGCCGTGCGCTTGTTGTCCGGCGACAGGAATCCGAGTTCGCCCATCAGCCGCCCCGGCGGCAGTTCGACACTGATCTCCTTGACCAGGAATTTTCCGGTCACCGTCAGAAACATCTCGTTGGCATCGTCGTCCTTTTTGAACAGCACGTCGCCCTTTTTATATTTGCGCTCGGTCATGAACGGCTTCAGCCATTCCATCGAGGTGTCGCCTTGCGTCGCACCGCGCGCCATCTTCACAAGCTGAAGCATCTGGCGCAGCCGCCAGGCGTTGATCGGCACCATGAAGAGATACAAGAGAAACGTCGTGATGGTTCCGGTCAGCGCGCCGAAAGCCGCAAAGAACGCGCAGCCGATCATGTTGGCGACCCGCAGCGGCACCATCGTCTGGGTCAGGAGCGTGGCGACAAAGAAGCTCGCGCCGATCAGCGCGAGCAGGTTGGCGAGCGTGATATTGTGGAGGAAAATCTCAAGCAGGCGGTTGAAGATCGCGTCGTAGGTGACGTTGTCGGGGTCGAGCCCGAACTGAATCAGGATCTTCGCGACCCTTAGGTTCTCAGTCGCGGTGTCGAGGATGCGGTTGAGAATCGTCGACATGTCGGCACTGGGAGTCATGACCGTTCCTCGCACAAAATTTGCCGTTTCCCACCTTGTTTTCCGGCTGTCCCGCCAGAAAACCGGGTGGGCAGCCGCTTGCCGACCATGGCGGCGGGTCGATTCCAACGGCCAAACTATACCCCGAAAATCCCCGGTGGCAGGCGGTTTGCAAGGGTGAATCCGGGGGTTTGAACCGCGATTATCCGGTTTTTTGGCCGGGTGAGGCGGCGGTCACAGGCGGCCGTCGCAACGACGCAAATGACCTCACGAGGCCGCTGTTCATAAAAGCTCACCCCCATGTCATCCCTTGGGGCGAGGGTGGACGGGCCGGTTCCATTCGCCGCGTCACTCGGTCGCGCGAAAGGGAACATCAGTGCCGTGTTTGTGAAGGCTCGCGCCCCGCTATCGCCGGTTCGGCATCGTATCTAATGAACGTAGCTGCGGACAGATTATCGTTAATAAAACGTTAATTCTTGCCGTGACAGCATGACAGTAGTGATCCGGAATGTTGCGCGACGGTGACACGACGTAGGATTCAGATGAATTTTTATCCACGGAGGATCGTCTAGCACAAGTATTGCATTGCCTCATGGAGTCCGTCGCGTGTCCAATGGAGGACAGTGCGGAGACTGATTCGAGGGGCCGGTACAGTCAGCGTTTGACGACGTGGATATGACGTACGACACGCGTTTGAGCGTTGCAGCAAACCAGATGAGGAGCGGGATCAATGTATAACGACTCTCTGTTTAACGCTTTCGCCCGATCGTTTGAGGCGCGAAGCGAAACCGATATGTCGATGGCGGAATATCTAGAGTCGTGTCGAGGGGACCCGATGCGATATGCAAACGCAGCCGAGCGACTACTAGCTGCGATCGGCGAACCACAGATGATAGACACGGCCAGGGACCCACGCCTTGGCCGTATTTTTTTGAACCGTACGATGCGCGCCTATCCGGCCTTCGCCGGCTTCCACGGCATGGAAGAAACCATCGAACGCATCGTCGGTTTCTTTCGCCACGCAGCGCAAGGCCTCGAAGAGCGCAAGCAGATCCTTTATCTGCTCGGCCCGGTTGGCGGCGGCAAGTCCTCGCTCGCCGAACGTCTCAAGGCGCTGATGGAAGTTCATCCCATCTACGTGCTCAAGGCCGGCGATGAACTCTCGCCCGTGTTCGAGAGCCCGCTTTCCCTGTTCGATCCCGAACAGCTCGGGCCGATGATCGAGGAGAAATACGGCATTCCGCGCCGGCGTCTGTCCGGGCTGATGAGTCCGTGGTGCTACAAGCGGCTGGAATCTTTCGGCGGCGACATCTCGCGCTTTCGCGTGGCCAAGATCCAGCCCTCGCGGCTGCGCCAGATCGCGGTCGCCAAGACCGAGCCGGGCGACGAGAATAACCAGGACATCTCCTCGCTGGTCGGCAAGGTCGATATCCGCAAGCTAGAGACCTACGCGCAGAACGATCCGGACGCCTACAGCTATTCCGGCGGTCTCAACCGCGCCAATCAGGGCATCCTCGAATTCGTCGAGATGTTCAAGGCGCCGATCAAGATGCTTCACCCGCTTTTGACTGCGACGCAGGAAGGCAACTATATCGGCACCGAGAACATCGGCGCCATTCCCTTCACCGGCGTTATTCTTGCTCACTCGAACGAGGCCGAATGGCAGAGCTTCAAGGGCAACAAGAACAATGAAGCCTTTATCGATCGCATCTGCGTCATCAAGGTGCCGTACTGCCTGCGCGTCACCGAAGAACAGAAGATCTACGAGAAGCTGATCTCCGGCTCCGAACTCGCGGCCGCTCCTTGTGCGCCGTCGACGCTGGAAACGCTGGCGCGCTTTTCGGTGATGTCGAGGCTTCGCAAACACGAGAACTCGACGACCTTTGCCAAGATGCGCGTCTATGACGGCGAAAGCCTCAAGGAGAGCGATCCGAAGGCACGCAGCGTCCAGGAATACAAGGACGCCGCCGGCGTCGACGAAGGCATGGACGGCGTCTCCACCCGTTTCGCCTTCAAGGTCCTCGCTTCGACCTACAACCACGACACGAGCGAACTCGGCGCCGATCCGGTCCATCTGATGTATGTGCTGGAGCAGGCGATCCGGCGCGAGCAACATTCGGAAGAAATCGAGAAGCGCTATCTCGAATTCATCAAGGCCGAACTCGTGCCGCGCTACGCCGAGTTCATCGGCCACGAAATCCAGAAGGCCTATCTGGAATCCTATTCCGACTACGGCCAGAACCTGTTCGACCGTTACGTCGACTACGCCGACGCCTGGATCGAGGATCAGGACTTCAAGGATCCCGACACCGGGCAGATGCTCAACCGCGAACTGCTCAACCAGGAACTGACCAAGATCGAGAAGCCCGCCGGCATTGCCAATCCGAAGGACTTCCGCAACGAGGTGGTCAAGTTCTCGCTGCGCTCCCGCGCACAGAATGGCGGCAAGAATCCGTCATGGACGTCTTACGAGAAAGTCCGCGAAGTCATCGAAAAGCGCATCTTCTCGCAAGTGGAGGATCTGCTTCCGGTGATCTCGTTCGGGTCGAAGAAGGACGGCGACACTGAAAAGAAGCACGGCGATTTCGTCGCGCGGATGGTGGAGCGCGGTTATACCGAGCGCCAGGTCCGCAGGCTTGTCGAGTGGTACATGCGGGTGAAACAAGCCGGCTGAGCACGAACTTCGGAGAGTGCAATAGTGGCGATGTTCATTGTCGACCGGCGGCTCAATCCAGGCTCGAAGAGCCTGGAAAACCGCCAGAGGTTTCTCCGCCGCGCCAAGGCGCTGGTGCAAGGCGCGGTGAAGAAAACCTCGGAAGGGCGGGACATCAAGGATGTCCTGGAAGGCGGCGAGGTCTCGATCCCGCTCGACGGGATGCACGAACCCCGCTTCCGCACCGAGGGCGGCACGCGCGACCGCGTGCTGCCGGGCAACAAGAAATTCGTCGAGGGCGACGTGCTGCCGCGTCCGAACGGCGGCGGCGGCCGCGGCTCGGGTGCAGGCGAGGGCGACAGCGAGGACGATTTCCGCTTTGTGCTGTCGCGCGACGAATTCGTCGATCTTTTCCTCGACGATCTCGAATTGCCGGACCTGGCCAAGCGCAAGCTTGCGGAAGTGGAGAGCGAAGGCCTGCAACGCGCCGGATACTCTACATCAGGCTCGCCGGCGAATATCTCGGTGAGCCGCACCGTGCGGCTCGCGCTGGCGCGCCGCGTCGCCTTGCGGCGGCCGAAGCCGGAGACGATCGCCGAGCTCGAGGCGGAGCTGGAAGCCTGCGAGGATGAGGCGCGCCGCGCCGAGCTTGTCGGCCAGCTCGAAACGCTCAAGGCCAAAGCCAGGCGCATCCCCTTTATCGATCCGATCGACATCCGCTACCGGCGTTTCGAGACCGTGCCGAAACCGGTGGCACAGGCGGTGATGTTCTGCCTGATGGACGTGTCGGGCTCGATGACCGAGCACATGAAGGATCTCGCAAAGCGGTTCTACATGCTGCTCTACGTGTTTCTCACCCGCCGCTACCGGCATGTCGAGATTGTCTTCATCCGTCATACCGATCGCGCCGAGGAGGTGGATGAGGACACGTTCTTCCACGGCCCCGCCTCCGGCGGCACCATGGTATCCAGCGCGTTACAGACGATGAGCGACATCGTGCGCTCGCGCTTCCGTCCCTCCGACTGGAACATTTATGCGGCTCAGGCCTCCGACGGCGACAACTCGATTGCCGACAGCGCGTTGACCGGGCGTCTGCTGACCGAAAATATCCTCCCCGTCGGCCAGTTCTTTGCCTATCTCGAAGTCGGCGAGGCCAATGGCTCTTCCTTCGAGATGCCCGATTCCTCGCTGTGGACGCTGTATCACCGCTTGCGTAGCGAGGGCGCGCCGCTCTCGATGCGCAAGGTGGCGAGCCGCAGCGAAATCTTTCCGGTGTTTCACGATCTGTTTCAGCGTCGCCGGAACCAGGAGAAGGCCGCGTCATGAGCGATACACACGAACGGCTGTTCGAAGGCGCCGATTGGGATTTCCGGCAGCTCCAGCGCATTCACGATGCCTGCGAGGAGATCGCGCATGGCGAACTCGGCCTCGATACCTATCCGAACCAGATCGAGATCATCACCGCCGAGCAGATGCTGGATGCCTACTCGTCGTCCGGCATGCCGCTGTTCTACAAGCACTGGTCGTTCGGCAAGCGTTTCGCGCATCACGAAACCTTCTATCGCAAGGGGCTGATGGGTCTCGCCTATGAGATCGTGATCAATTCCTCGCCCTGCATCTCCTATCTGATGGAAGAAAATACCGCGACCATGCAGACGCTGGTGATCGCGCATGCCGCCTTCGGCCATAACCACTTCTTCAAGAACAACTACCTGTTCCGGCAATGGACCGACGCCGACGGCATCCTCGATTATCTCGATTTCGCCAAAGGCTATGTCGCCAGTTGCGAGGAGCGCTATGGCCGCGTTGCCGTCGAGGTGACGCTCGATGCCGCGCATGCGCTGATGTCGCATGGCATCGACCGCTATCCCGGCAAGAAGAATCTCGACCTTCGCTCGGAAGAAAAACGCGCCCGCGAGCGCCGTGAGCACGAGCAGAGCGTGTTCAACGATCTGTGGCGCACGGTGCCGACCGGACCGGCCAAGAGCGCCGAACTCCAGAACTCGGAGCGGCGGCGCAAGCTGCTCGGCCTGCCGCAGGAGAATATCCTTTATTTCCTGGAAAAGACCGCGCCACGGCTTCAGCCCTGGCAGCGCGAATTGCTGCGGATCGTGCGCCACATCGCGCAATACTTCTATCCGCAGAGCCAGACCAAGGTGATGAACGAGGGCACGGCGACCTACGTGCACTATCGCATCATGAACCGCCTGCACCAGCAGGGCCGGCTCTCCGACGGCAATTTCCTCGAATTCCTGCAATCCCACACCAATGTGGTGTTCCAGCCCGAATTCGACGATCAGCGTTTTTCGGATTTCAACCCGTATGCGCTCGGCTTTGCGATGATGCAGGACATCGAGCGCATCGTCACCGCGCCGGACGACGAGGACCGCGAATGGTTCCCGGATATCGCAGGCACAGGCGACGTGATGGGCACGCTGCGCCAGGTCTGGGCCAATTACCGCGACGAGAGTTTCATCAGCCAGTTCCTGTCACCGAAGCTGATGCGAAGCTGGCGCATGTTCCACCTGCATGACGATCCGGAATTCACCGAAGGCATCAAGGTCGACGCGATCCACGATGCGCGCGGCTATCGCCGCATCCGCCGCGAACTCGCGCGGCAATATGACGTCGGTTATATCGATCCCAATATCGAGGTGATGGATGTCGATCTCGCCGGCGACCGGCGGTTGATGCTGCGACATGTGATGGTGAAGGGCGCCCAACTCAACGAGACCGACGCCAGGCGCGTGCTGCAACATCTCGCTGATCTCTGGACCTATGACGTATCTATGGTTGAGGTCGACGCCAAGGGCCACGTCGTGAAGGAATATGTGGTCAGCCCGCGCGCGCTGGCGGTCGCGGCCTGACCTCTTTAGGGCATTCCTAATCGGTGGGGGAAAACCCCGCCGCGCCATTAAATGATCGTTTCCGACGCCGAATTTTGCCCCAATCCCCCCCGGTTATGGGCATGCGGGTGTTCAGTAGGGGATTACCAATGGCGTACAAGCGGACTGAAGTTGCTATCGAAAAAATCATAGCATCATGCGATGGCAACATGCGGGGAGCGCTTGAAGCGCTGATGCTCGTGAACGAGCACCTCGAGGAAGAGTTGCAACGGCTTTATACCATCATGTCGCTGGGTGACGACGGCGAAGAATACCGTTTCGAAACGGTGCACTGAACTTACTGCGTCATATCAGGTCTATCCCCTCATCAGAGGAGCTTGCGTGAGCAAGCGTCTCGAAGGACGAGGCCGGGAAGTTATTCCTCCGGCCAGTAAAGCCGCATCGGGTTATCCACGAGCAGCTTGTGTTGCAGCTCGGGCGTGACCGCGATATGCGGAATGAAGTCGACCAGAAGACCGTCATCGGGCATGTGGTCCTTTAGGTTGGGATGCGGCCAGTCGGTGCCCCAGAGCACGCGGTCGGGGAAGGTCTCGACCAGGCGGCGGGCAAAGGGCACCACGTCGCGGTAGGGACGCGCCTCGCCATGAAGCGCCGGCGGACCCGAAACCGACAACCTTTCCGGGCAACTGACCTTCGACCACACGTTGGCGTGGGCTTCCATGAAATCGACGAATAGCGCGAATTCAGGGCCGTCCACGGGCTTGGTCACATCGGGCCGTCCCATGTGATCGACCACGATCGTCGTCGGCAGCGCGGTAAAAAAATCCATCAGCTCGGGCAGGTCCACCGCCTCGAAATAGATCACAACATGCCAGCCGAGTTTGGCGATGCGCGCCGCGATCTCCATCAGTTCGTCCTTGGGCGTGAAATCCACCAGACGTTTGACAAAGTTGAAGCGCACACCGCGGATGCCGGCTGTGTGCAGCGCCTGCAATTCGGCATCGCTGATGCTTCGCTTTACGGTGGCAATGCCGCGCGCTTTGCCATTCGCCGCATGAAGCGCATCGACCACGGCCGAATTGTCGGCGCCGTGGCAGGTCGCCTGCACGATCACATTGCGTGCGAATCCGAGATGATCGCGCAACGCAAACAGCTGCGCCTTCGAGGCGTCGCAGGGCGTGTATTTGCGCGTCGCTGCGAACGGGAATTCGTCGCCGGGGCCGAACACATGGCAATGCGCATCAACCGCGCCTTCCGGCAATTTGAAACGGGGCTTTGACGGGCCAGCGTACCAGTCGAGCCAGCCGGGCGTTTTTTCGAAGGGCATATGTGACTTTCTTTAATCCCAGCGTCGCCCCCGCGCACGCGGGGCCCATACCGCGGAATCTATCCGCTTCCCGATATGGTAGACATTCTTTGCAGCAACGAACGCCTGCGGTTATCGGTCCCTGCGTGCGCAGAAACGACATCACCCGTTTGGTTTCTCCCGCTTGATCGCCGCCAAAATCCGATCCGCTTCGGTCCGCCAATCCGCACTTCGCGCAAATTCCTTGGTGCCGCGCTGGCCGAACAGGCCCTCGTCGGCGAGATCGGCGATAAAGGCCTGACGCTCGGCGGTGCCTTGCGCCGACCACGGCGTCAGGCCAATCTCGCGCACGGTCTCGGCGACTTCACGAACTTCTTCGCTGCGGCGGCGGCCATGTTCGATCACGCGCTGGAAAAAATACGCACCTTGCTTCTCCCAGTCGATGCCGGGAAAAGTTTCCTTCAGCGAGGCCAGCACCGCGTCCTCGACGCCATAGGCGCGCGCGGTGGTGAAGCTTTCGATCACCATGGCCTCCAGCCCCTTGATCATCACGCTGCGGCACATCTTCACCGCCGACGCGACCCCAAGTGTGTTGCTCGCGACCTTGGCGGCAAAGCCCAACTCCACCAGCTTTGGCGCAAGCGCCGCCGCGTCGCCACCGCCCAGCAACAGCGGCACCTTGATGCGATAGGGCGGCAGCGAGGTCATCACCGCGCCCTCGACATAACGGCCGCCGGCCGCATCGATCATGGCGGCCGCGCGTTGTTTCGCGCCGGGCGAGGCCGAATTGAAATCGAGAAACCACGCGCCCTGCTTGACGGCGGCGGCGCAAGCCTGCGCCACCGGCACGGCCTGGCTCGCGGTAACGGCGGAAACGATGAGGTCAGATTGCGCGGCCAGGTCGGCATGCGAGGCCGTCAGCGTGACGCCGTGTTGCTTGGCGTGGTCGCGCAATGGCTGGCCGGTCTGGTCGCTGCGCAGCTTGATGTCATAGGCCGCGACCTTGACCTCCTGCTGGCGGAGATCTTCGGCGAGGATACGGCCGACCTCGCCGTAGCCGATCAGGCCGACTTGCCATTGCTTGGGATCTGCAGAGAGCGCGGTCATGGCTTGTTGCCTTTCGTCATTGTCTTTGAAACCTGCGCGGTCATTGTTTCGGAATCTTCGCCTTCTCGATCACGGCCCGCCACTTCTCGATATCGGATTTCAACCGTCCCTCGATATCATCAGGCGTGCCGGCTTTGGCCTCGATGCCGAGCGCGAGCAGTTTCTTTTTCGTCTCGGCATCGCCCAAGATGTCCTGCAAGGCGGCATTCAGCGTCTTGATGATTTCGCCCGGCGTGCCCGATCGCGCAAACAGCGCATTCCACGACACGACATCATAGCCGCCGACGCCGCTTTCCTGCACGGTGGCAAGTGTGGGCGTCGATTCCGAGCGCACCGCGCCGGAGGACGCCAGCGCGACGAGCTTGCCGTCGGCGATGTTGCCCTGGAGGACCGAATAGCTGTCGACGACGAGCGAAACATTGCCCTGTAACAGTGCCACCTCGGCCTCGTGGTTGCCGCGAAACGGCACCAGCGTGAAGTCGATATCGGCCGATGTCTTGAACAGTTCGGCCGACAGGTTCTGCGTCGAGCCGACATTGATGGTGCCGACGTTGAGCGCACCCGGCTTCGCTTTGGCGGCAGCAATGAACTCGGCGAGCGTCTTGAAGCCGGAGGAGGCGCTGGTGACGAATGCGAAGTCGAAGAACCCAAGACTCGAGACGGCTACGAAATCCTTCACCGGATCGAACGGCAATTTCTCGAACAAGGATACGCTGACCGCCGTGCCATTGGTCAGCATGATCAGCGTGTAGCCATCGCTTGGCGCACCCAGCGCCGTGCGCGCCGCGGTGATGCCGCCGGCGCCGGGCTGATTCTCGACATAAATGCGTTGGCCGAGCTTCTCGGCGAGCTTCTCCGCGACGATGCGCGCGGTCGAGTCTGCGACGCCGCCGGCCGCAAAGGGCACGACGAGGCGCACGGGGCGGTTCGGGTAGGCCGCCTCCGCCAAGGCTTGGTGGGGCAGCATCGCGCAAATGGCGAGAGCGGCAAAGGGCGTCAGCAGAAAACGCCATCGGAGGGGATCAGATATTTTCATCGCGCGCACGATAGTTTGGGAGAACGGATCATTCAATCCGTCCCGCAGGCGGCCGGCCATGCCGTGCGCGCCTTGCTTGATCAGATCAGTGACGACAAAGTTCCGGCGCCGGCAATCAGCACGACCACTATCCATGATGGCATCTTCCAGACCACGAGCAGCAGAAAGCCGATCACCGCGAGTGCGAAGTCGCGTGGGGTTACGACAGCGCTGGTCCAGACGGGATTGTAAAGCGCAGCTCCCAGGATGCCGACCACGGCGGCATTGGTGCCGCGCATCGCAGCTTGTGCGGCAGGACGGGTGCGCATTGTATCCCAGAACGGGAGCATGCCGTAGACGAGCAACATGCCCGGCAGCAGCAGCGCGACCAGCGCAATCACGGCACCAGCCGGTCCGTTCGGCGGCGTGTTCATGACGGCGCCGAGATAGGCGGCAAACGTGAAGACCGGTCCCGGCACGGCCTGCGCCAAACCGTAGCCCGCAAGAAATGTTTCGTTGCTGACCCATCCCGGCGTTACCACCTCGGCCTGCAACAGCGGCAGCACGACATGGCCGCCGCCAAACACCAGCGCGCCGGAACGATAGAAGGCATCGAACATGGCGAGCGCATGCGAGCCGGTCGCTGCCGCCGCGATCGGCGTCGCCAGCAACAGCGCCGCGCACAAACCAAGCGCGAGGCTGCCATTCAAGCGCGTCACCGGAAAATTCAGCCGTCCCGTGACCGCCGCGGCCTCGCCGCGGCAAAGCCACAGGCCAAGCACCGCGCCGAGCACGATGGCCGAGATCTGCGCCAGCGATCCCGCAAACACGACGACGACCGAAAGCGCAGAGAGTGCGATGGCAGCGCGGGGACGATCCGGCGTCAGGCTTTGCGCCATGCCCCAGACCGCCTGCGCGACCACCGCGACCGCAACAAGCTTCAGCCCGTGCAGAAAGCCTTCCGCGGCGGGGCCGGTGAAATGCGCCGCACCCAGCGCGAACGCGAACAAGATCACGGCGGAGGGCAGGGTGAAGGCCAGCCACGCCGCCAGTCCGCCGAGGAGCCCGTTGCCGCGCAGCACGCCGAGCGAAAAGCCGACCTGGCTCGACGCCGGGCCCGGCAGGAACTGGCACAGCGCGACGAGATCGGCGAAGGTCGCCTCGTCAAGCCATCGCCGCCGGATAACCAGCTCTTGCCGGTAATAGCCGAGATGGGCGACCGGGCCGCCGAAGGAGGTAAGGCCAAGCTTGAGAAAGGCCATGAACACTTCGCCGATCGACCCGCGCTCTTGCGCGGTTGCGGTGTCGGACGAAGCGGATGGCCTCATGGCGTTCTTTCGGAATCGGACTGTCCCATGAGATACCATGCAGTTGCGGCCGCGGTCACCCCTCGTGCAGGAAGTTGCGGGCATTTGCGTTGACAGGCAGGTCTTCCGACCCTTTATTGTATTGTCGCCGCCGACCCCTGGAGATCAGAAAATGCCGATCAATCGACGCGACGCGCTAAAAATGTCAGCCGGTTTCGCCGCTGCCGCGGGCGGATTTTCCTGCATCGAACTCGCCAAGGCGGGTCCCATTGACGTGCCGGTCATCGACAAGCTCAGCGTGCGCGTTCTCGTGGACAGCGCCAGCGACATTTTCACCCAGCCGGTCGAAGTCGCCGGCGTGAAGACCGAGCCCGGCCGCTCGGCGAACTCGCTACGGCCGCTGCACAGCGAATGGGGCCTCTCATTATTCCTGGAACCGCAGCGCGGCGACGTCAAACGCACACTGCTGCTCGACTACGGTTGGACGCCCGAGGCCATCAACGGCAACATCGAGTTGCTCAAGGTCGATCCTTCCAAGATCGATGCGCTGATCATGAGCCACGGTCATTGGGATCATCTCGGCGGCATGATGGGATTCCTCGACAAGCACCGCCAATCGATGCCCGCCGACCTCACGATGTATGCCGGCGGCGAAGACAATTTCTGCCAGCGCTACACCCGCGTCGGACAGAACGATTTGGGTGACTTTGGCATGCTCGACCGCCGCGACCTCGCCAGGCGCGACGTCAAGGTGATGCTGTGCGAAACGCCGACCGTGATCTCCGACGTGGCCTTCACCACCGGCAGGATCAAGCGCAACTCGATCGAAAAGGTACTGCCGAACACGATGGTCGAATTCAAGCTTAAGGACGGCGCAGGCTGCAACTGGAGTCACTATCTGCCGGCCGAAATGGAAGGCAAGATCGTGCCTGACGAGCACATCCATGAGCACGCGACCTGCTTCAACCTGAAAGACAAGGGCCTCATCGTCATCTCTTCCTGCGGCCATGTCGGCATCGTCAACTCGGTGCGGCAGGCGATGGAAGTCTCCGGCGTCGAGAAGGTGCATGCGATCATGGGCGGATTCCACCTGGGTCCCGCGCCCGCTGACTACCTGACGCAGGTGGTCGCCGAAATGGCCAAGCTCAATCCGGATGTGTTGATTCCCATGCATTGCTCCGGGCTCAATTTCACCCAGGAGGCGCAGCGGCAGATGCCGGGCAAGGTGCTGACCACCACCACCGGCACGCGCATTACTTTCGGTATCTGACGGGCAGTATGAAGCGACGCCCGAGCATGAAAGCGTGGTGCCAGATCGCCGCGCTTCTGGTGCTCGGGCTCGCGGTCGGCGCGGTGCGAGCCGAAGACACCCCGCCGGATCAAGCCACCGCCGCGCAGATGATGGACGATCTGATGTACGGCCGCGGTACGGTCGGTGGTCCCTTCACGCTCATCGACTCGGGCGGACATACGCGCAGCGACAGCGAATTCCGCGGCAAGCTCATGATCGTTTATTTCGGCTACACGTTCTGTCCCGACATCTGTCCGGCCGACCTGATGGCGATTACGCAAGCACTCGACGCGCTGGGTCCCTCGGCGAAAGGCATTCAACCGATCTTCATCACGGTAGACCCCGAGCGCGACAGCAAGGTGCTGGCCGAATATGTCCGGGCATTTCATACGAGCCTGATCGGGCTCACCGGTTCGCCGGAAGCGATCCGGAAGGTCGCGAACGCCTACAAGGCGTTTTATGCGAAAGTGCCGGCCGAGCACGACGGCGAATATGCGATCGACCACACCGGCGTCATCTACCTGATGGGCCGGGATGGCGCATATCTCGGCTTCATGCCGCCGCAGACGGCGCCTGAAAAACTCACCGAAGTCCTGTGGAAATATCTGGCGAAGTGACGAAATTATTCAGGCAAATGATTTTTGGCTTGAAATATCATTCTATAAACTATAGTTTATAGAATAATCGAGGTGATTGGGTTGCGTATTTTCAAACCAAGACGCTTGCAAGGTTCACCCGTCAGAACCGCATTCCAGATGCCAGCCTGGTAGCTGCCGTCGAACGGGCAACGCGCGGTCTGATCGACGCCGACCTGGGAGGGCGCATCATCAAGCAGCGTGTTGCGCGGCCAGGGGAGGGTAAAAGAGCAGGTTTTCGCCTGCTTGCTGGTTTTGGCTCTCACCGTTCTATCTTTCTGTTCGGTTTCGCGAAGAATGAACGTGAGAATATCGAGGATGTGGAACTTAAAACCCTGCGAGAGATCGCAGACACCTTCCTGAAAGCGGACGATGCGAAGATCGAGCAAGCTATCCTACATGGAGTTCTAATCGAGGTGCACTATGGCTAAGCGAGCAAAAAAGAAGGCAAAGACAAGCCGGTTGACGAGCGAACTGCTGGAAACGGCGCATGACATGCGCGCGATCGGGCTGATTTCGAAAGCCGCGCACGAAAAGATCACGATGCGGCACAAGGGCGATATTCCGGCTGGCGCAGCGGTTCCGATCTCGGCAGCTAAAATCAAGGCTTTGCGTGAAGGAGCCAACCTCAGCCAGGCTGTTTTCGCTCGGCTTCTAAACTTGACGGTCGGATATGTCTCGCAGCTCGAACGTGGCGCAAAGCGGCCGACGGGGGCCGCCCTGGCTTTGCTGAACGTCATCCAGCGCAAGGGCATCGAGGCGGTGCTCTGATCGCGCGTCTTAAACATCTGCTGTCTGCGTGCGCAGCAAGCCTTACGCGAGCCTTACGGCGGCCGGTTCCCGTTAACCCCGTGGCCACCTGAAAGCTTGTCGTTCGTCGCAAAAGGCCGCAAAGCTGAGTGATCAAAACTTTCGCCGACGGACCCCTGATGCGTCTACTGGTTGTCGAAGACAATGCGCTGTTGTCCGAGCTGCTCGCCAAGGGCCTGCGGACGGCCGGCTATGAGGTCGACCTGCTCTCGACGGCGGCCGAGACGCGCGCGGTGCTGATGACCACGACCTATGCGGCGGTCGTTCTCGATCTGGGCCTGCCCGACGGCGACGGGCTGGCGATCCTGCGCGAATTGCGTCATCGCAAGGATTCGACTCCGGTGCTGGTGCTGACCGCGCGCGGCGGCTTGCAGGATCGCGTCTCGGGTTTGCGCTCGGGCGCCGACGATTACATGGTCAAGCCGTTCGCGCTGGAAGAGCTCGTGGCGCGGCTGGAAGCCTTGTTGCGCCGGCCGGGCCAGCAGCTCGGCAACTCGCTTCATATCGCCAATCTCGAATTCGACCTGCGCGGCCGCCAGGCCCTGATCGAGGATCAGCCGCAGGTGTTGTCGTCGCGCGAGACCGCCGTGCTCGAACTCCTGATGCGCAGCAAGGGCAGGGTGGTTTCGAAAAAACAGGTCGAGGACCATATTTTCGGGCTTTCGGGCGATGTCGCTTCCAACGCCGTCGAAGTCTATGTCCACCGCCTGCGCAAGCAGTTGTCCGACCGGGGCGCCAAGGTCACGATCCACACCATCCGCGGTGTCGGATATCTCATATCAGAGGAAAAGCGTGATCCGGTTTGAATCGATCATCTCGCGCATCGTGATCCTGCATGTGATCGTGGTCGCGATCACGTCGATCCTGATGTCGGTGGCGTTGTCCTGGCTGCTCAGCATGGCCACCAGCAACATCCACAACGAGGCGATGGAAGAGCAGGCGGTGTCGCTCGCCAGCCATCTCGTGCTCGATGCGAACGGTCATCTTGCGCTGGATCTACCGCCGAATCTTCAGGGGCTCTACTCGCAGCCTTACGGCCGATATTCCTATGCGGTCATCGATGAAGCCGGCAAGACGCTGTTTTCCTCGCTCAAGGACAACGCGCCGGTTTTTGCCGCCGACCCGCGCGCGCCCTCGGTGCAATTTCTGGATACAAGGATCGGAGAGGCTGCCATTTCAGGCGCCAGCGTCCGCCGCCGCACCGTCGGCGGCAAGATTGTGTGGGTTCAGGCGGCCGAAGATCTCGCCAACAACGATGTCCTGATCGACGATATCGTCGATGATTTTTACCGGCATGTCGGCTGGATCACGCTGCCGATCCTGCTGCTGCTGCTCGTCATCGATATCGCGATCTTCCGCCGCGCGCTGTTGCCGTTGCGGCAAGCCTCGGAAACCGCCCAGCACATCACGCCCGCGCGCACCGACATTCGCCTGCCGCTCCTGGAAATTCCGACCGAAGTGCGGCCGCTGGTGTCCGCCATCAACAAGGCGCTCGATCGCCTCGACGAAGGCTTCCGCTTGCAGCGCGAATTCACCGCGGATGCGGCCCATGAGTTGCGCACGCCGCTGTCCATCTTGCGCACCCGCGTGGAGACGCTCGACGACCCAGGTGTCGCCAGGGCGCTCCGCCAGGACATCGAGTCGATGAGCCGGGTGGTCGGCCAACTGCTCGACATTGCCGAGCTCGAGGCTTTTGCGATCGACCCGGCGGAGATTGCCGACCTGCAAGCGGCGAGCGCTGAAGTGGCCGGCTTTGTCGCGCCGCTGGCGCTCGAACAGGGCCGCGAGATCGCGCTGTTGGGTGCCAGCGAGCCGGTCCTCGTCAAGGGCAATGTCGAGATGATCAAGCGGGCGATCCGCAACCTCGCCGAAAACGCGATCCGGCACACGCCGAAAGATACGGTGGTTGAATTCGTCGTCGAGGAAAACGGCACGGTGACGGTTCAGGATCGCGGCCCCGGGATTTTACCGGCGGAGCGCGATCTGATCTTCCGCCGCTTCTGGCGCGGCGACCGCAACCAGCAGGGTAACTCGGGGCTGGGCCTGTCGATCGTGCAACGCATCGCCGAATTGCACGGCGCCAGTATCGAGGTTGAAAACCGGGTCATGGGTGGCGCGCAGTTTTCCCTGCATTTTATTCCGGCACCGCCATACCCCAACCCTTGACGCAGCCCTGTCTGGTACGATCAACATAGCCCGCTTACGGGCGTGACGAGGGCAGAACTTGCTTCACCTCGCCCCGCTTGCGGGGAGAGGTCGTAACGCATCGGAAGATGCGTTACGGGTGAGGGGGACTCTCCTTGGAGCACGATCGTTGAAACTCCCTTCACCCCAACCCTCTTCCCGCACGCGGGCGAGGGAGTCCAATTCAAGGGATGCCTTCCCACGAGCATCCGTCACCAATCTGGAGGAATACCCGATGCTTCGTTCTTTTCTGGCGGCTGTCATCACCATGGCCGGCCTTTTTTCCGCCAGCCCCATCGCGCACGCGCAAGACGCCAGCGGCCCCGTCACCATTGTGGTCTATACCGAGGTCGCGCCTGCCAAGGCGGCCGAGGCCAAAAAGCTAATTCTCGGCTACGCAGCAGAAGCGCGGAAGGCCAAGGGCGCGCTTGAAGTCACCGCGCTTCAGCGGATTTCCGATCCCGCTCATTTCGCGCTTGTCGAGCGATGGCAGTCACCGGCCGACAAGCAGGCCTTTGCCGCCACCGATCCCGTCACCAAGTATCGCGCCGCGCTCGATCCCCTGCGCAGTGCTGCTTACGACGAACGTATCCATGCCGATCAGGCGGTGGGCGCATCAAAGCCGACCAACGGACAATCGATTGTGGGCCTGACCCATGTCGACGTGATTCCGACCCAGCTTGAGCCCGGCACGGCGAAGGTGAAGGCTTTCGTCGAGGCCGGCCGTGCCGCGCCGGGTAACCTGCGTTTTGACGATGTCGTGCAAGTCAACCGGAAGAACCATTTCACGGTGATCGAGGCCTGGAAATCGCAGGCCGACAAGAATGCCTGGGTTTCGGGCAAGATCGCGCGCACCTTCCGCGAGGAATTGCAGCCGATTGGCGGCGCGCTTTACGACGAGCGCGACTTCAAGGTTTTGCGCTGACGGTTAGTTTGCCTCTCTCCGCGGGAGGAGTCGCTTGTATATGACTATCGATCAGGCGGGCTCATGGTTCTCCCGGCGATGCAAGGCATCGTCTGGAGACGCCGCGCAAGAAACGCGGCTCCTCACCATGAGGGTCTAAATCGAGCCCGAGTAACGACCTCATCCCGAGGAGGCACGAAGTGCCGTCTCGAGGGACGGATGAGATGATCGTCGGGCCGAGCCATACGATTGCTCTGCCGCAAGCGGGTGGAACGAGTTTGAGCGTAATCGCGGCTCTTATGGCGGGAAGGTAATCCTTTCCGCCAGGAATCTTTGAAGAATCGTTCTTGAATCTTTTTTGCCACGATTGGCCGTTATCCATTCAGAGCCTATTCATGCCTGATACGCCAGATTGACTGTTACTGGCGCATTGATTGCCTTTTCGGTGTCAGGGATTTGCATGACGAGCTTCATCAGATGGAACCGGCCATTTTAGGAAAGTTCCGCCGCAGCCGGAGTCGGATTTTGTCGGGCTGCACCGCTTTGATCATGGCCACGGGAGTGGCTGACGCGGCCGAACTGACGCCGCATGACCTGATTTTCCTCGATCGCCTCACCTTCGGAATCAACGCTTCCAGTGCCGCGCATCTGCAAGCCATCGGGCCTGAGCGCTGGCTGAACGAGCAACTGCACCCCGCGCCCAATTCAGCCTTGCCGGAGGCCGCGCACGCGCAGATCGAAGCGATGGCGGACGTGCACAAGTTTCCGTTCGACATCGCGATGTCGTTCGATGCGCAGGCCAAGAGCGCCAACCAGGTCGCCGACCCCGATCAAAAGAAGGCCGCGCAACAGGTCTATCAGCAGGCGATGAACGAGCGGATGAAGCAGGCGCAAGCCCGTTCCATCCTTCACGCGCTCTATGCGCCCGACCAGTTGCGCGAGCGCATGACCTGGTTCTGGTTCAACCATTTCAATGTGCATCAATACAAGGCGAACCTGCGCATTCTCATCGGCGATTATGAGGATCACGCGATCCGCGCGCACGCGCTCGGAAAATTTCGCGATTTGCTGGTCGCGACCCTGCGCCACCCCGCCATGCTGCGCTACCTCGACAACACCGACAACGCGGCCGGCCATCTGAACGAGAACTACGCCCGCGAGATCATGGAACTGCACACCATGGGTGTCGGTTCTGGTTACACGCAAGCCGATGTCGAGACGCTCGCGCGCATTCTCACCGGCGTCGGCATCGACGTGAAACCGGATGGTCCGAAGCTCAATCCGGAATTGCAATCGCAGCTCATTCGCGAGGGCGCGTTCGAATTCAATCCGGCGCGCCACGACTATGGCGACAAGACCTTCCTTGGGCATGAGATCAAGGGCGGAGGTTTTGCCGAAGTCGACGAGGCGATCGATATCCTGGTGCATCATCCGGCGACGGCTGCGCATCTGTCGAAGCAGATCGCGACCTATTTCGTCTCGGACAATCCGCCCGACGCGCTGGTGCAAAAAATGGCGCAGACTTTCAAGGCGACCGACGGCGACATCGCCGCGGTGCTCGCCACCATGGTGCATGCGCCTGAGTTCAACGCGTCTCTGAAGCCGGGCACGAAATTCAAGGACCCCGTGCATTGGGTCTTCTCGGCTGTGCGCCTGGCTTACGACGACAAGGTGATCCTCAACACCTTACCCGTTCAGAACTGGCTCAATCGTCTCGGCGAGGGGCTGTTCAATCACGAAACGCCGGACGGTTATTCGATGATGTCGGCGTCGTGGGACGGCCCCGGCCAGATGACATTGCGCTTCGAGATCGCGCGCCAGATCGGCTCGGGCTCGGCCGGCCTGTTCAAGACTGATATGCCGAACGCGGTCGAAAAGCCGGCATTCCCGTTGATTCAGAACGCGCTCTACTTCAATGGGCTACGTAAGACGCTGGGTCCAGCGACGCTGGCTGCGCTCGACCAAGCCGTGTCGCCGCAGGACTGGAACACGCTGTTTCTGTCGTCGCCCGAATTCATGCGCTGAGATCTCACGAGGGAGAAAGAACATGAACCGCCGTGATCTGATCAAGGTTTTCGCAGCCGCGGTCCCTTTGACGGTCGCTGGCCGCGTCTGGGCCGCACCCGCGACCGATGCGCGGCTACTCGTGGTGTTCTTGCGCGGCGCCTATGATGCGGCCAATGTCGTCGTCCCGATCGGCAGCGACTTCTACCGCACGGCTCGCCCCAATCTTGGCCTTGCCAAACCCGACGCGGGCAATCCTAATTCAGCGTTGTCGCTGAACGCGGATTGGGGACTGCATCCGGCACTGCGTGACAGCATTTATCCGATGTGGGGCAAGCGCGAGATCGCCTTCGTACCGTTCGCCGGCACCTCCGACGATCTGACGCGCAGCCATTTCGAGACACAGGACACGATCGAACTCGGGCAGGCCGCCGGTGGCTCGCGCGATTACCGTTCGGGGTTCATGAGCCGGCTTGCGGCCGAACTCACCCGCGCCAAGCCGATCTCCTTCACCGATCAATTGCCGCTGATCTTCCGCGGCAAGACGCAAACCCCGAACATCGGGATTGCCAGCGTCGGCAAACCCGGCGTCGACGATCGCCAGGCGCGTTTGATCAAGGATATGTATGCGCAAAGCGACCTGTCGTCTTCGGTCTCGGAGGGTTTTCGTATCAGAGACGATGTCTATCGCTCGATCTCCGAAGAAATGACGGCGGCCAACCGCGGCGCGGTTTCGCCGCGCGGCTTTGAGTTGTCGGCGCGGCGAATCGGCAAGCTGATGCGCGATCAATTCAACCTCGGCTTTGTCGATGTCGGCGGTTGGGACACCCACGTCAATCAGGGCGCGGCAACCGGCTATCTCGCGGATCGCCTCGGCGAGCTCGGCCGGGGGCTGGCTGGCTTTTCCGAAGAGATCGGCTCCGAGGGCTGGCGCAACACGGTGGTTGTCGTGATCTCCGAATTCGGGCGCACGTTTCGCGAGAACGGCGATCGCGGCACCGATCACGGTCACGGCAGTGTCTACTGGCTGATGGGCGGCGGCATTAATGGCGGACGCATTGCCGGCGAGCAGATCAAGGTCGAGCAGGCAACGCTGTTTCAGAACCGCGACTATCCGGTGCTGACCGATTATCGCGCGATGCTCGCCGGTCTGTTCCAGCATCAGTTCGGTCTCCAGCCAGCGAGCATTCAGCGTATCTTTACAAACGTGCATCCCGCCGAACTCGGGCTGGTCTAGCGTCGTGCGCTATCAGTGGCGATGCATCGTTCCCCGGAGCTAGCGCAGCGCTTTAGCGGTGCGATGCCGATCCGGGGTCCGTCGTCAGGCAGGTCCCGGCTCTGCGTAGCGGCATTGCATTCCGCAACGCGTCCGAGACACGGGTTTTTACAGGATGCATGGCTGGTCTTCGCGTGAAATGAGTTTACGCGACCTTCACGACCTCAAGGGTAGTTTCCGCCGGCGGACGTGTGTCCGATAGCGGAATACATCATGTTTAAGGTTTATAACTGTATCGCGACCGAGCACGACTTCAAACTCGTCGCACTTGCCGCATTTGTATGCATCCTTGCTTCGGTCGCAGCGATCAGGTTGCTTCGCTACGCCCGTAGCTCCAGGGGGCGGATGCGCGGCATATGGTTAGCGGTTTCCGCCATCTCGACCGGCTTCGGCATCTGGGCGACGCACTTCATCGCCATGCTCGCGTTCACGCCGGCTCTGCCGGGCGGTTATAACATTGAATTAACCGTGTTGTCGTTGATCGTCGCCATCGTGCTCACGGGCGTCGGCCTCACGGTGGCGCTGATCGAAAATTGGCGCCTCGCGCCGTGGATGGGTGGCGCCATTGTCGCCGGCGGCATCGCCGCGATGCATTACACTGGGATGGCGGCTTTCGAGGTCGCAGGCATCGTGATGTGGGACCCCGTTCTGGTGGTCGCTTCCATTTTGATTGGGGCTGTGATCGGCGCGATTGCGCTGCCGGTTGGGCTGCACGGCGATCGTGAGGCGTGGAAACTCAGCGGCGCGCTGCTGCTGACGCTCGCGATCTGCGGCCTTCATTTCACCTCCATGGGCGCAGCCTCGATCGTCCCCGATCCCTCCATTACGGTGTCGCAATCAGCGCTGCCGGCCGAATGGCTTGCGATGGCCGTGGCGGTCGCAAGCCTCGCCGTTCTGGGACTGGCGACCGCTGGCGTCGTGATCGACATCCGCGACCACCGCCGTTCTCTGCTCGAGACCGACCGGATGCGCGACCTCGCGGATGCTTCCGTCGAAGGGCTTCTGGTCTGCGACGGGCAGACGATCGTCTCCGCCAACAAGAGCTTCTCGCAGTTGGCGGGGTGCCAAGCCGAAAGCCTCATCGGCGGCAAGCTCGAAAACTGCTTTCCCGACGCCGTCGCCCGCTTCAAACTGATGTCGCGGCCCAATCACGCCGTTGAAACGGAATTGCGTCACCGCGATGGTTCGGTAACGCCGGTCGAACTGATCATGCGGCCGATCGTCTTCGCCCAGCGTCTTCACAACGTTGTCGCCGTGCGCGATCTGAAGGCCCGCAAGGATGCCGAGCAGCACATCCATTTCCTGGCGCATCACGATGCGCTGACCGGTTTGCCGAACCGAAGCTTTTTCAACGCGCGCGTCGATCAGGAAATCGCGAGTCTCGCACCGGGCAAGAGTCTCGGCATTCTCTGCCTCGATCTCGACCGGTTCAAGGAGATCAACGATCTCTTCGGTCATGCCGCCGGTGACCGGGCCTTGCAGACCTTTGCCTCGCGCCTCGGTGCCTTGCTCGACGACCAGCAGATGATGGCGCGGCTTGGCGGTGACGAGTTTGCCATCCTGCTGCCCGGCATTTCGGGCCCCGCGGCTGCGGGGCGGTTCGCCGAATCCGTTCTCGAGGCGCTGCGCAAAGCCAACGATGCGCCGGAAATGCCGATCACCGCCAGCATCGGCATCGCGCTCAATCCGGACGACGCGGCCGATCGCCAATCGCTGCTCAACCATGCCGACGTGGCGCTCTACCGGGCGAAGCAGGAAGGCCGCAACACCTATCGCTTCTTTGAAGCCAAGATGGGCTCCGAGGTTCGCGAGCGGCGGTTGCTCGAGCACGAATTGCGGTTTGCGGTGGCGAATGGCGAAATGTGGCTGGCCTATCAGCCGCAATACGACATACAGGGCGGTGGCGTGGTCGGCTTCGAGGCCTTGATACGCTGGAAGAGCCCGGGCCGCGGCGAAATATCGCCGGCGATCTTTATCCCGATCGCAGAGGAAACCGGCTCCATTCTGCAAATCGGCGACTGGGTGTTGAAGGAAGCCTGCCGCGAAGCCGCAAGTTGGCAAAAGCCGCTCAAGGTCGCCGTCAATGTTTCGGCCGTGCAGCTTCATAACGCCGCGTTTGCGCAGGAATTGCACGCGATCCTGCTCGCGAGCGGTCTGCCCGCCAAGCGGCTGGAAATCGAGATTACCGAAACGGCGCTGGTCCGCGACTTCAACCGGACGCTGGCGACGCTGCGGCAGGTCAAGGCACTCGGCGTCGAAATCGCGATGGATGACTTCGGCACCGGCTATTCGTCATTGTCCAACCTGCGCGCGTTTCCGTTCGACCGGATCAAGATCGACCGCTCCTTCATCAAGTCGGTCCACACCAACCAGCAGGCGGCGACGATCGTGCGGGCGGTGCTTGGCCTCGGCAAGGGTCTCGGTCTGCCGGTCATCGCGGAAGGCGTCGAGACCGCCGCCGAGCTGCAATTCCTGCAAGACGAGAATTGCGACGAGGTACAGGGCTATCTGCTGGGACGTCCCGCCGCCATCGGCAATTTCCGCAACGTCACCCATTCCGACGCGAGTCCGCCTGAGGCGGCGCCTGAGCGGCGCACCGCGAACGGCTGAAACTCCTTTAACCAGCCTTCAGGCGCAGCAACAGGCCCACGGCATTGCCGCGGCCGATCGCGGCGAGATCGCTCTCCGAAAGACCGAGTTGGCCCATGGTGTCGGCGCTCTCGCCAAGTGGGCGGTAGGGGAAGTCGCTGCCGAACAGGATCTGGCTGATCGGAATGAGGCCGGTGAGGGCGGCAACCGCCGGCCGATAGCCGCTGACCGCGATGTCGTAATGAAGCCGCTTCAACTCGTATTCGACGCCTTGCGGGAGCACCTCAGTGAGGTTCTTCGGGCCGTATTGGGTCATGCGGGCGGCCATCACGGGCATGGTGCCGCCCGCATGGCAGAAGATGAAGCGGATGTCCTTTAGCCGGGTGAGTGTGCCGGAAAACAGCAGGCTCGTGATGGTGCGCGTGGTGTCCTGTGGCACCTCCGCCATGATGGCGGAGATGCCCGGCATCAGCGTGCGGCAGCAATTCGGCGCGGTCGGATGCACGAAGACCAGCGCCTTGCGCCGGTTGAGTTCTTCGAGCACAGGAGCGTAGGCGGGATCTCCGAGCCACTTGTCGCCATAGCTCGTGAGCAGCCCGATGCCGTCGGCCTTCAGCACATCGAACGCATATTCGATTTCGCGCAACGAGCCTTCGGTGTCGGGTAAGGGGATCGCGGCGAACAGCCCGAAACGTCCGGGATGGCTGCGCACGAGTTCGGCGCCGTAGTCATTGACCCGTCGCGCGGTGGCGCGCGCTTCTTCCGCATTTCCGAACCAGACGCCGGGCGTCGACAGCGACAGCATCGAGGTTTCGACGCCGTGTTCGTCCATCGCCGCGAGCGATTGTTGCGGCGACCATTCGAGCCACGGGCGGCTGACTTCGCCGCCGCGCGAGCCTGCGATCCGGTCGCGGTTCTCGGCGACGTAAAACGGCGGGGCGATATGGCTATGGACGTCGATCAGGCGGCGCGTCTCGGCGCGTGCCGGGCGAATGGATCGGGCCGAGGCCATGGCGACAACGCCGGTGGCGGCTATTCCAGCGAGAAATTTTCGCCGCCCCATGGTCGGAACAACCGCCGGCGCGTTGCAGCAAAGACGGCCGCGAAAGGGTTGTGCCCGGTTGCCCAGGTTGTCCATCAAATTCACTCCACCAGCTGGCTGAGGATAGCATTGCTTTGGTGGAAGTCGATCACCGCCAGGGTCGTTTCGCTGTCGCAATCGGTGGCGATACTTTGTAAGAAGGATGACGGTCCATTGGGCGGAGCGAAATAGCCGTGAGCGAACAGGCGGTACAATCCTCCCAATCCTCCGAACGGCGGCAAGCCCCGCAAGGCAAATTGCCGGCCTTGGCGCTGTCGGCGCTGGGCATTGTCTTCGGCGATATCGGAACCAGCCCGCTCTATACGTTCAAGACGGTGCTCGGCACGGCCGACATGCCGTCAGATCCCGCCACGGTTCTCGGCGCGTTGTCGCTGGTGTTGTGGACGCTCTTTCTGATCACCACGGTCAAATACGTCTCCTTCGCCATGCGCGTCGACAATGACGGCGAGGGTGGCATTCTCGCGCTGATGGCGCTGCTCGGCGTAAAAAAACAAAATCGGCCGACCATCGTGGCGGTCGGCCTGTTCGGTGCGGCGCTCATCTATGGCGACGGCGCGATCACGCCGGCGATCTCGGTGTTGTCGGCGCTCGAAGGCCTGAACATGGCGACGCCCGCGTTGCAGCCCTATGTGGTGCCGGCCGCGGTTGTGATCCTGATCGCGTTGTTCGCGATCCAGTCGCGGGGAACCGCGGCGATCGGGCATTTCTTTGGCCCCATCATGCTGTTCTGGTTTGCCGCGATGGCGGTGATGGGCGTGTGGGGAATCGCTCGGCACCCGCAAGTGTTCGTCGCGCTCAATCCGGTCTATGGCCTGACCTATCTGATTTCGCACGGCTGGACCGGCTTTCTGGTGCTGGGCGCCGTATTTCTCTGCGTCACCGGAGCGGAAGCGCTCTACGCCGATATGGGTCACTTCGGCAGCCGGCCGATCAAGTTCGCCTGGTTTGGAATCGTGTTTCCGAGCCTGATTATCAACTATGCGGGCCAGGCGGCGCTGGTGCTCGAGGGCGCGCCGACCGACGGCAATATCTTCTTCCGCCTGTGTCCCGAGCCGCTTCTGATCCCGCTGATCGTGCTCGCGACGGTCGCCACCATCATCGCCAGCCAGTCGATCATCACCGGCGCCTTCTCGATGACGCGGCAGGCGATCCAGCTCGGCTGGCTGCCGCGGCTGTACGTCAAGCAGACGTCGTCCGAAGGCTACGGCCAGATCTACGTCGGTGTCGTCAACTGGCTGTTGATGATCGTGACCGTGGGCTTAACCATCGCGTTCGGCAAGTCCGACAATCTCGCCGCTGCCTACGGCATCGCGGTTTCCGCGACGATGCTGATGACGTCGGCGCTGCTGTTCATCGCGATGCGCGAGATCTGGGGATGGAGCGTGCTTGCGGCAGGCAGCGTGGCCGCCTGCTTCCTCGTGGTCGACAGCGCCTTCTTCCTGGCCAACCTCACCAAGATCGCCGAGGGCGGCTATGTGCCGCTACTGCTCGCGCTCGCTGTTTATGGCGTGATGTGGACCTGGCATCGCGGCGCGGCGGCGGTCGCGTCCCGCATGCGCGAGGCGCTGATTCCGGTCGGCGAATTCATGGCGCGGATCAAGGCTGCGGATATTCCGCGCGTGCCGGGCACCGCGGTATTTCTGACCCGCGCCGAGCGCGACACGCCGCCGGTGATGCTGTGGCACGTCAGGCATAACCGCGCGTTGCACGAGCACGTGTTTGTGCTGCGCGTGGAAATCCTGTCGGTACCGTGGCTGCCATCCGGCGAACGCCTCACGATCGAGGAGGTCGCGCCGGACTTCTGGCGCGCGGAGGCGCATTTCGGCTTCATGGAACGTCCGCACATTCCGGGCCTGCTCGCTGCCTCCAAATCGCTCGGCTGCACGGTCGATCTTGCCGACGTCACCTATTATGTCGGGCATGAGACCGTGATCGGCCGCGCCGATGGCATGGGGATGCCGGGATGGCAGGAGGGGTTCTTCGCGGCGATGGAACGCAACGCGGTCCATGTCAGCGACTTTTTCAGCCTGCCCAGCGATCAGGTGGTCGAGATCGGCCGGCAGATTGCGATTTGACGAGTCGCGATTTGAGCCGAGGCCTTACACCAACCTTACGGCTTCGGCACCCTGGAGGTGCAGGCGCCGCCGGAGCATTTCAGGTTCGACGCTGCGACGACGGTCTTGCCCTTCTTTGGCGGCGTAACAGGCGGGATGGGCTTGGTCGCGGCCAACGTCGGCGGGGTTCCGCTGCCGGTTGAACCGGGCGTCGGGACGCCCACGGGGGAATTCGGTTTGGCGATGCCGATCACCGGACCGGGCTTCGGCGGGCCGGGAGGCGTGATCGGCTTGATCGCCCCGCCGACCACCGGGGGCGGCTTGGCCGCGCCGCCAACCGTGTTGTGCTGCGTCTTGGCACCGCCGATCGTGCTCTGCGCGTCAGCCGGCGACATGCTTCCGGCTGCGACGCCGAGCGCACAAGCCATCATCCATCCGATCATCGCTTTGTTGTTCATGAGGGGTCTCGCATGTCCGCGCCATAAGATCTGATTTGAACGTAATCCTCTCGCGCGCTTTCGCCAAGGCTTGTGAGAGATCAAATGTGCTGAAGAAGGCGACCATCTTCGTTATGGAACTGTTTCCCGAATAACTTTTTCATAGCGCATTTTTTTGATTCCGTTCCGTAAGGTCGGTGTAAGGCGAAGCGAATATGGTTTTGCTGCCCCCAGCCTCGTGGTTTTTACGCTTGCGAGGTCTGACAAGCGGCCCTGGTTCGATTGTGGTTTGCCCCCAAGCCGAGCCGGGGCCGCTTTTTTGCCGACGCGTACTTGTTGACACGTCGGGCAAATCACCGGCATAGGTCCATCATCGCAAAACATGAAAGCCCGCGCCGGGAAACCGGTCGCGGGCTTTTTCGTTTCCATTTTCCGAGATCGGACGGCGGCCGCCGGGCGCAGGAATCTCTTCGAAGCGCGTTGTGCGAGGCGCCGTCGAAGCGCGCCGCCGTCCGAACCAATTGCCTTCATGGTTCGAGACGCCGCGCAAGCGGCGCGGCTCCTCACCATGAGGACCTCATCCCGAGGAGGCGCGCAAGCGCCGTATCGAGGGATGGGTAACGTCGTTGCTCTCTAGCCAGTCATCCCTCCTGCAAGAAGGAAAACCCGCATGGCTGCCACCGCCTGTCTGCTCGCGCTTGCCGTGAGCGGGCTGATCCTCATCGTGCTCTGGGAGGTTTTTTCGTGATCGCCAGGATCATTCAGTTTGTTCCGCGAGCGAGCTTCGGCCATCGTTCGCACGAAACCCCGCAGCCGTTCGGCTTCCTGCGTCGGCCGGACGATCTCGTGATGGATCATGCCGACACCGCACCAAGCGAATACGCGCCGCCGCCCTGGCAGTGCGAGGGCGAAGACGAACCGGCGTAACGCTTTCAGCTTCGAAAGAAGAATCCTCAAATGCCCAAAGCCGTCACTGAAATCCGCTCGCTCGCGCGCTCTCATACGCGCACCGCGCTCAACGTCCTCGTCGCCGTGATGCGCAACACCAAGGCGACCCCGCCGGCGCGCGTCGCGGCGGCGAATGCGATCCTCGATCGCGGCTGGGGCAAGCCGACCCAGACGCTCGGCAACGACGAGGGCGCGCTTGAACTGATCCATCGCATCGAGCGCGTCATTTATGACATGCAGCTCTTTATCGTCGAACACGAAGCGCGTCGCGAAAAGGCGCTGCGGCGGGCGCAAAACGAAGCGGCGGTCCTCCGCCGGAAACCGGCCGCCATTCAGCAGCCGCCATCTGAAACTGGGCCGGGAGGCAACACCAATGAAATCAAGGGATGCAAAACAGATGTCAAATCTCCCGCTTGAAGAGCGCATCAAACAGCTCCGCGCTGAAATCGATGCCGTGATCGATGCGAAAACGGCGGCGGTGGCCAAGGAAAACCCCGGTGTTCCCGCAGGCGTGATCCGCAACCTCCTGACGGCGCGGGCCCCCGCCTGTGCGTGCTCGCAATATCTCGAGCTGGCGCGGGCCGAGTAGGCGCGCGCTTTACCTACCATCCACATGCAGTGAACGGCGGCCGCAAAGGCCGCCGTTTTGATTTCGGAGCAGCAGCAATGACACTTTATAAATGGTCGCAGACGGCTTCAGCGGACGCGAATGCCGATCCGACGATCAACTGGGCAGAAGGACAGGCGCCCTCCAGCGTCAACGATTCCGCCCGGGCCATGATGGCGGCGACCGCGAAATACCGCGATGACATCGCTGGCGCGATCGTGACGGCGGGCACTTCAACGGCCTACACCGTCTCGAGCTTTCAGGTGTTCGATACGCTCACCGATCTCAACGGACAGATGATCGCGTTCACGCCGCACACGACCAACGGCGCGACCGTGACGCTGAACGTGGATTCCCTCGGCACCAAGCCGTTGCGCTCGGCGCCGAATGTCGAGCTGCCCGCCGGCGTGATCATCCAGGGAACGCCCTATACGGCGACGTACAACAACACGGATGGTGCGTTTTATTTGCAGGGCTTCTTCGGCAGTCCCTACAATATCCCGATCGGTGCAGGACTCGATTTTTGGGGCACGACGGCACCGAACAGTTCTTTCGCGTTTCCCTATGGTCAAGCGATCTCGCGCGCGGCCTATGCCACCATGTTCGCGATCGTTGGCACGACCTATGGCAGCGGCGATGGAGCGACCACGTTCAACCTACCCGACAAGCGCGGCCGCATTTCCGTGGCGCTTGATACGATGGGTGGAACGGCTTCCGGCCGTGTGACGTCGGCAACCGGTGGCATTGACGGTACGACGGTCGGAGCCTCGGGCGGCGGACAGATCTATACGATGCAGCGTTCTGACCTGCCGAACGTGGCGCCGACGTTTACGGGAAGTGCAGGGACGGTCAATGTTACATCGGATGACGGGAGAAATTATGTTGCCGGTTCTCTCGTTGGTGTAACGGGAGGCGGCGGTGGGGCCGTTGCGCCCGCTACTGGGGGAACAGTCGGAACTGTCTCGTCGGCGGGCTCGTTTACTCCGGCCGGTACCGTGCAGAGCCTTAACGGCGGGGTAACGCAAACATCAATGAAGACGATGCCACCGGCTATAGTTGTACCTTACTTGATAAGGGTCATCTGACATTGTGAAAAATCATGTTGTCAGGAGTACGAGCGAGAAACTCGTAGTTGTTGGCCTTCATGATAGGAGAAAAGTCGTCTGAAGCTTCGATGCAGATAATTTTTGGGCGAAAACGACCGAAGTCTATCGATTCGATAATCTCGAGGTTGCAGCCCTCGGTGTCGATCGACAAGAAATCAAAGCCGGCTGGAAAGTGGCCAGCTAATATATCGTTCGCCGGAACTAAGGGCACTTCTACTTCATCAACGACCCTTTGCCTGTCCGACTTCAGCCAATCTTTGGAGCTGTTGACAACAAAATCAGCTTGCGTAGGCAGAAATGTATTGAATGCGCGATCCGACAGACGTTGGAGCTTCGCTGATCTGCGATCATCGAAAGCCACGCCAACATTAGTATAGAATCGCGCGGCCTCGCCCTGCGGAGCTTCCCGCAAAGAAACGGGTCGGGCTCAATCAGTACGCCGCTGGCACCCAATCGATACAAGGCAAATGTATTACTCAAGTATTTCGGATGGTTGGCTCCAATATCGCAATAACGGACCTCACTCATCTTCATTCGGGCTATGACCCGCAGCCAAGCTATGACTAGACGATCCTCTCCGGCTCCTGAAAATGACGGATAGCCGATTAAGGATCGAATGGCGACTGCGATATTTTGCCTGATACCCATAATACCCAAAAAAGTCTGCGAATTCGCTTTACCGTAAGACTAATCATAGCGCCTTGCAACTAGAGGGCGCTCCCAACCATGAGGTGAAGAAGAGCCTATTTACCATTAAGTATCTTGAGATACGAGCAGGTGACTGATGTGCATCCTGACCTGCTTCCCGCAATAGCTAAAATCTATCAACCGTCCCCGTTATCCGGGCGGCACCCACCCACCAACCACAGGTTCACCATGCTCTCATCGTCTTCGGGCGAGGTATCGCCATGACCGATCTCAATGCCTTGACCGCAGCGAACACCCAGCGCTGGTCCCACGCCAAATCAACGCGAAATTTTGCCGCTACCGCCAAACGGCTCATCGCCGCGGATGCCCAGTCTCGCTATCAGGCTGTGTCCGCAAAAACCGGCGTGCCGTGGCCCGTGATTGCCGTCATTCACGAGCGGGAATGCTCGCAGGATTGGACGCGCTCGCTCGCCCAGGGCGATCCATGGGACCGCGTCTCGGTCCATGTCCCCGCCGGCAGAGGACCCTTCAAGTCCTGGGAAGACGCAGCGGTCGACGCTTTGAACGACTGCGCGCCCTATGCGGGCCGCAACAAGGACTGGTCGATCGGCGCGCTGCTGACGAAGCTCGAGGAATATAATGGGCTTGGTTATGCGGCTCGGGGCGTGCCGTCGCCCTATCTGTGGGCGGGGACGGATCAATATCGATCCGGAAAATATGTCCGCGACGGCGTCTACGATCCAAACGTGATCGATAGCCAGCCCGGTTGCGCGGGCCTCTTGATGGCGATGAAGGCGCTTGATCCCGCGATCACGTTCGTAACCGCCGCCCAGGCGCCGGTCGATACGAATGCGCCGGCGCCGGCAGGTCCAAAAACGGCCGCATCCGCGCCATCGCCAAAGGCCCCGTCGATCAGGATTCCCGCGTCCGGCTCCATCGGCGCCTGGATTGCGTCAGCTCTCTCCACTCTTCTCGCTGTCTTTAAACCGAAAGGAAAATAGATGTTTCACGCCCTCTCCATCGGACTCCTCGTCTTAACCGCGCTCATGATCGGCTGGATCGTCTTCACGTTTGCCCATGCCTGGGTCACCGAGACAGGATCGTTCTGGCAACGCACCCTGAAGGCCGGCAAAGATTCCGCGACCATTGTCTGGGCCAAGGTGGTGCTGATCGCTGGCGGCCTGGTCGCAGTGCGCGACAAGATTGCGAGCCTTGCCGGAGATCCCTCGCTCGACACGCAGATCCAGCAATATGTCACGCCCCAACTCGTCAGTTACGTCATGATGGGGATCATGGCCGTCAACGTCTGGGCCCGCTTTCGCACACTCGGCAAGTGAGGGGCACATCAGATGTGGCTTGCGCTCGCCAAATGGCTGGCCGGTTTTGTCACGGGCCCGGTATTCGACGATCTCCTGAAGGGGTACCAGGCCAAGCTCGCCGCCGGCAACACGTCGGAAAGCATCGCCGCCGATCTCGCTGCCAAGGAATTGGCGGTGCAGCAACGCGAACTGGAATTGCAGACGCAATTGCGCATCGCGGAGATTGGCCATCCGTTCGAGCCCGATCGCCTGATGGGGTACTGCGTCGCCGCGTATTTTTTCAAACTCTTGATCTTCGACAAGGTCTTCGGCCTCGGCACGACCGATGGACTTGCGGGATTTGCCTCGACAACGGCCAATCTCATCGTGGCGTCCTATTTCGCCAAGCGCGGCTTCGAGAATGTTGCGAGGATCATCAAGCGATGATCCGAGATCATCAAGCGATGACCCGGGATCGTCACGCGACGCGGTGTCGCCATGGCTGATATCAACGAAGATACCATCCGCGCAGTCGTGGCGGAGACCCTTAGCGAGCAGCAACGGATTCATCACGGCGATATCGACGCCGTGGTCGATCGCGCCATCACCACGGTGCTTGCTTCTTTCGGTATTGAGGAAGAAGACCGGCGTGAATTGAGGGCCGATTTTCAGCACTTGAGGCGGTGGCGCAAAAGCGTCGAACAGGCCCAGGGTTTCACCTTCAAGGCCGTCATCAGCATCATCGTGGCAGGCTTTCTTGGCGCGGTATGGCTCGGCATCAAGGCAACGCTCGGCAAATGATTCTTTCCATATGGCTGCTCGTGTCGCTGCTGGCGTCCTCACCGGCGGATGCCGTTCCCTGCTGGGTCGTCAAGCGCGCGGTGGCGCAATATGGCGAAGCGGCGGCCGAGGCGTGGGCGCGCACCAAGGGCTTCTCGGCCGAGGATATCGAGCGGGCCAGGCGATGTCTGAAATCGTGACCGCAATTTACAGGATTCGCGAGGTCGACGGACGCGACGACGAGGTCGCGGATGTCCTGACCGAGCTGCATCGTTTGACCTTCTTCGGCGGCGCGTCCGTTCCGGCGTTTGACTGGGGGCATTGGTGGCTGGCCTATCGTGAAGCGACGCCGGTTGCCTTTGCCGGCGTCGTGCCGTCGACGCATGTCCGCAATGCCGGATATTTCTGCCGGGTCGGTGTCCTGCAGCGCCATTGGGGCCATCGCCTTCAGTTGCGTCTAATGCGCGCCATGGAAGCGCGGGCGCGGCGCAATGGCTGGAATTGCGTGGTTTCCGACACGACCGGTAACGTCTTTTCCGCCAACAACTTCATCCGGGCCGGCTACCGGATGGTTTGGCCGACCTCACCGTGGGCGTTTCCGGATACGCTTTACTGGCGCAAGGACCTCGCTCTCGCCCCTTCTGCTCATAGCACCCATTCGAAAAGGCGATAATGGCCGAGTTGTGAGGTTCGCTTCTCTTGGAAGGAAGGCCAAGGCCCGTATACTATCTCTCGCAACGATCTTGCCAGGCGACAGACCGGCGATCGAATAGAGGGAAGGAACGGGCCGATCATGACTGCGAGACCGAAACTGCCGGGCCGGCTGCCGCGAGAGAAGGGGGCGCCGATCGCTCTTGACGGTCTTTTGGTCGTCGATTTCACCCGGGTCGTCGCCGGTCCCGCCTGCACGCAGACGCTGGCGGATTTTGGCGCCCACGTCATCAAGATCGAAAACCCCGAGGGTGGCGACGATACCCGGCACTACGAACACGCCGACCTCGCGGGCGAAAGCGCAGCCTTTGTCAGCCTCAATCGCAACAAGCGCGGCATTGTGCTCGACCTCACCAAGCCTGAAGCATGCGTGGTGGCGCTTGAGTTGATCGCGCAGGCCGACGTCGTGGTCGAGAATTTTTCCTCGGGCGTGATGAAGAAATACGGCCTCGACTATGCGTCGGTCGCGCCTCGCAATCCACGGCTGGTCTATTGCTCGATCTCCGCCTATGGCCGCAAGGGTCCGTTCGCATCACGCCCCGGCTTTGATCCAATTACACAGGCCGAAAGCGGCTTCATGTCGCTCAACGGTTTTCCCGACGGGCCGCCGGTGCGGACCGGGCCGCCAGCGGTCGACATGCTCACGGGCATGACCGCTTGCAACGCCATCCTGCTCGCGCTTCTCGCCCGCGACAAACTCGGCCGTGGCCAGCATGTCGAAGTGGCCCTGTTCGACATGGCGCTCGCCATGACGCAGTTCTACGGCATGGCCTATTTGATGAGCGGGGTGAACCCAAGCCGCCAGGGCAACTCGCCGAACGGCTCGCCTTCCGTCGGCGTGTATCACGGTTCCGATGCGCCGTTCTATATCGCCTGCGCCAATGATCGGCTCTATCGCCGCTTGGTCGTTGAGGTGCTGAACCGGCCCGATCTGGTCAGTGGCGAATTCGGAGACCGCCGTTCGCGCACCGCCAACAAGGAGAAATTGCGCGCCATCCTCACCGGCCTGTTTGCGCAGGACACCCGTGAAAATTGGGTGACGAAAATGAAGGCAGCCAATATTCCGGTCGGGTATCTGCGCACGGTAGAGGAAGCCTTCAACTCGCCCGAAGCGCGTGAACGTCATCGCATCAGCGAGATTCCACATCCCAAGGCGGGCACCGTTCCGAATATCGAAACCGCGCTCAATCTCTCGCTGACGCCCGTCATCGATCCCGTTGCCGCGCCCTTGCTCGGCCAGCACACCAGAGAAGTGCTGCGAGAGACGCTCGGCTATGACGAGGCGCGAGTTGCCGCGCTGGCGGAGGCCGGCGTATTCGGGAAGGTATTGACCGCGGCCGGCTGACCGCTGCAATAAGTCATGGAGAATGAATATGCCCGGTGGCCGTTTTGGCCGCCGGGCTTTTTTTCGTTTTGGGAACTGTTTTTGAAATTTGACTTGCTTTCGAGGGGCCGCCGGGCCTGTATTCTCGCCCTCGCCATGGCGATATAAAATGCACCGCGCCCGTGATCCCGGCGACGATGTGATCGCCCGTTATTTCCCATCTCCAAGGAGTTGTTCCCATGACGCATGCCATCCGCTTTCACAAGACTGGCGGCCCCGAAGTTCTTGTCTGGGAGGAGGTCAACGTCGGCAAGCCCGGAGCGGGGGAAGCGCGTATCCGCCACACTGCCGTGGGGCTCAACTTCGTCGACATCTATAATCGCTCGGGCGTCTACCCCCCGGCACAATTGCCGAGCGGACTTGGCGGCGAGGGTGCGGGCGTCGTCGAGGAAGTCGGCCCCGGCGTCACCGACCTGAAGCCGGGCGATCGCGTTGCCTATGGTGCGGCGCCGCTTGGCTCCTATGCCGAGGCACGGCTTATTCCGGCCGAGCGGCTGCTCAAGCTGCCTGATGGCATCGACGACAAGACGGCTGCTGCGATGATGCTCAAGGGCCTCACCACGCAATATCTCATCCGCCAGACCTATCACGTCAAATCCGGCGACACGATTTTGCTGCATGCCGCGGCCGGCGGCGTCGGCCTGATCCTGTCGCAATGGGCCAAGCATCTCGGCGCCACCGTTATCGGTACCGTCGGCAGCGACGAGAAGGCCGCGCTGGCCAAAGCCCATGGCTGCGCGCACACCATCGTCTACTCGCGCGAGGATTTCGTGAAGCGCGTCGACGAGATCACCGGTGGCAAGAAAGTGCCGGTGGTTTACGATTCCGTCGGCAAGGACACGTTCCTGAAATCGCTAGATTGTCTCGCGCCGCTCGGCGTCGCCGCCTTGTTCGGCCAATCCTCCGGTGGCGTCGAGCCGCTTAACCTTGGTCTGTTGGCTCAGAAAGGCTCGCTGTTCGTCACTCGTCCGACGCTCAACACCTACGCCGCCAAGGCCGAGAACCTTCGCGCCATGGCCAAGGAATTGTTCGAGGTCGTGGCTTCCGGCGCCGTGAAGATCAATGTCAACCAGACCTATGCGTTGAAGGACGCCGCCAAAGCGCACGCCGATCTTGCGGGGCGCAAAACGACTGGATCGACCGTCTTCCTGGTGTGAGGCACGATGGCCCGCGTTCTCATTCCTCTGCCAACGCGAGACTTCGACCCGAGCGAAGCCGCCATCAGTTGGCAGGTGCTGGCGAACGCGGGCCACACCACCATCTTTGCGACGCCAGACGGTCAGCCGGCGGTTGCCGACGACATGATGCTATCGGGGCAAGGCCTCGATCTCTGGGGGGAGATTCCATTACTTCGGAATTTTCCGCTGATCGGACTTCTGATGCGGGCGAACGGTGATGCGCGAAACGCCTATGCGGCGATGATTGCCGATCGGAACTATTCGGCCCCGCTGCGCTGGGATTCCGTCGATCCCGCCGCCTTCGACGCGCTGCTCCTGCCGGGCGGGCATCGCGCGCGCGGCATGCGCGACTATCTCGAGAACAAAACACTCCAGAGTCACGTGACGGATTTCTTTGAAGCTCAAAAGCCGGTCGCCGCGATCTGCCATGGCGTTCTGTTGGCCGCGCGCAGCATCTCGAAACGCACCGGCCGCTCGGTGCTTCATGGCTACAAGACGACGGCGCTGACCTGGGCGCTCGAGAACAGCGCGTGGAAACTCGCCCGCATCACGCGGTTCTGGGATCCGAACTACTACCGCACCTATCTCGAAAAGACCGGCGAGCCCGACGGCTATATGTCGGTGCAGCAGGAGGTGGCGCGCGCGCTGGCGAGCCCAGCGGATTTTCTCGATGTTCCCCGCGCCGATCCGGAATACCGCCGAAGAACCTCCGGCTTGCAGCGCGATTCCATGGCCGATGCGCGGCCAGCCTTCGTGGTGCAGGACCGCAACTATGTTTCGGCGCGGTGGCCGGGCGACGTCCACACCTTCGCGAAAACCTTTGCTGGCCTGCTGAAATAACGGGCCACGGCGAAGCCGAGCTGTCATCTTCCTAGACCCTAGCCGAGGCCGAGGCTGTTGTGCTTTGATGCACCCAAGGTCGGGGCCCAAAGAGGCCCTCACATCAAGCCGTGCCAAACGGCTGACGACGGTGCAAATCCGTGGCCAACTAGGGAGGTGAGGCTTTGGAAACACAAGGCTTGGATAGAACCGGCCGTACCATGCTGGCCAAGATCTGGGACCAGCACGTCATCGCCTGTATCAGCGATGATACAGACCTTCTCCACATCGATCGCCATTTGCTGCACGACCTCGGAGGTTCGCGCGGCCTGCTTGATCTCAAGAGCCGCGATCTCCAAGTTCACAATCCCGAACTGACCTTTGCCACGCCGGACCACGCGATTTCCACCGCTCGCGGCCGTAGCGGCACCAGCAAGACCGGATTGGAATTGCTGGAGGGCCTGCGGCTTGAGACCACGGCGAGCGGGATCACCATGTTTGATCTCGATCAGCCCGGCCAGGGCATCGTCCACGTCATCGGCCCCGAACTTGGCCTCAGCCTTCCCGGCTGTCTGATCGTCTGCGGCGACAGCCACACCTGCACGCATGGCGGGCTAGGTGCGCTCGCCTTCGGAATCGGATCGAGCGAATTGGCGCATGTGCTGGCGACGCAAGCGCTGATTCAGCGCCGCCCGAAGACCATGCGCGTGAAGTTCGAAGGCCGGATGTCGGCCGGCGTGACGCCCAAGGACCTCATCCTTGCGCTGATCGGACACGTTGGCGCTGCCGGGGGTACCGGTTATGCGGTCGAATATGCCGGCAGCGCGATCCGCGAGATGCCCGTCGAAGGCCGGCTCACCATCTGCAATTTGTCGATCGAACTCGGTGCGAAGATGGGCATGATCGCGCCGGACGAAAAAACTTACGACTATGTCCGCGGCCGTCGCTATGCGCCGCAAGGAGCGATGTGGGAGCGCGCGCTCGCCGCGTGGCGCCAATTGCCGAGCGATGCTGACGCCGTGTTCGACCGTGAAGTGACCATCGATGTCACAAAGATCATCCCGCAGATCACCTGGGGCATCAGCCCCGAACACGTCATCGGCGTCGACGGCCACGTTCCGCGTCCCGCTGAAATCGCCGATCCGGCGCGCCGCACCGCGATCGAAACAGCGATCGATTATATGGGCCTCAAGCCCGGTGCGCCGATCATGGGCACGCCGGTCGATTGGGTGTTCATCGGCTCCTGCACCAACAGCCGCTTGAGCGATCTGCGCGCGGCCGCCGCGATCGCCCGCGGCCGCAAGGTCGCGCCCGGCGTTCGGGCCTGGGTGGTGCCGGGCTCAGAAACGATCAAGCGCGAGGCTGTGGCCGAAGGACTGGACAAGGTCTTCATCGAGGCCGGCTTTGAATGGCGCGAACCGGGCTGTTCGATGTGCCTCGCCGCCAATGGCGAGGTGGTCGCGCCCGGTCAGCGTTCGGTCTCGACCTCCAACCGCAATTTCATCGGCCGGCAGGGACCGCGCGCCCGCACCCATCTCGCGAGCCCGGCGATGGCGGCGGCTGCGGCGATCTCCGGCGCTATCGCCGACGTACGGACCTTGGAGCGATAGATTTGGAGCGATAGATGCCAAAGCCTTTCACCAAACTGAGTGCGATCGCGGCTCCGATCATGCGCGACAATATCGATACCGATGTGATCATTCGCATCGAGCGTCTGGTCGGCACGTCCATTCGCGGCACGCTCGGCAAGTGGGCGTTCGGCTCGCTGCGTTATCTGCCGGATGGTGCGGAGAACCCCGACTTCATCCTGAACCGCGAGCCGTACCGGCAGGCGGAGGTTTTGATTACCGGTCCGAACTTCGGCTGCGGATCGTCGCGCGAAGGCGCGGTGTGGTCGCTTCAGGAAATGGGCATCCGCGCCATCATCGGCTCGGGTTTTGGCGATATCTTTTTCGCCAACTGCTTCCAGAACGGCATTTTACCGATCATGGTCGACAAGGAGATTGTCGATGGGCTCGCCGTGGAAGTCGAGCACAGCCAGGGCGCGGGGCGCGTCGGCATCGATCTGGAAGAGCAGACGATCACGTCGCCGTCTGGAAAGGTGCATCGCTTCGAGATCGATCCGCGCCGTCGGGCAGGCCTTCTGAAAGGTCTCGATGAAATCGCGCTGACGCTGCAGCGCGACGCTGAAATCCTCGCCTTTCAGGCGAGCGACCGCAAGGAGCGGCCGTGGATTCATTTTGCAGGGAATCAAGCATGAGTACGTCGTCGAACATGATGAAGATTGCCGTGGTCGGCGGCGAGGGCATCGGCCCGGAGGTGACCGCGCAGTCCCGGCGCATTCTCGACTGGTTTGCGGCGAAACGTAGCGTGCCGATGGTGCTGCGCGAGGCGCAATACGGACTCATTCCGTATCTGGCGACTGGCAAGGTGCTCCCCGATGACACCGCCGAAGCGATGGAGGAGGCCGACGCCATTCTGTGGGGCGCGACCGGCGGACCCGAAACCAAGGAGGTGCCGGCGGAAGCGCGCAAGGCCGGCGGTTTGCTGTCGCTGCGCAGCAAATACGATCTCTATGCCAATCTGCGCCCCATCAGAGCCAACCCGGCGCTGTCGGAATCGTCACCACTGAAAGCGCGCGTGCTCAAGGACGTCGATTTCGTCATCATCCGCGAGCTCACCAGCGGCATCTATTTCGGCGAGCCGCGGGGGATCGAGAAGCTCGCCGACGGCCAGCGCCGCGGCTTCAACACCGAGCAATATACCACGAGCCAGGTGCGGCGCGTGGCGCGCTCGGCCTTTGAGCTCGCGCGTACCCGAAGAGGCAAGGTCTGTTCGGTCGACAAGGCCAACGTGCTCGAGACCAGCGTGCTGTGGCGCGAAGAAGTCACCGCGTTGCATGCCGAGGAGTTCTCCGACGTCGAGCTCAGCCACATGTATGTCGACAATGCCGCGATGCAGATCGTCCGCGATCCCGCCCAGTTCGACGTGATGGTGACCGGCAATATCTTCGGCGACATTCTTTCCGATTGCGCGGCGATGGCGTCAGGCTCGCTCGGCATGCTGCCGTCGGCCTCGCTCGGCCCGGTCGATCGCTACGGCCGCCGCAAGGCGCTGTATGAGCCGGTGCATGGCAGCGCACCTGACATTGCCGGACGCGGCATCGCCAATCCGCTTGGCTCGATCCAGAGCGTGATCATGATGTTGCGCATGACGCTCGATCGGCCTGAGGATGCGGATCTGCTCGAAAAGGCCGTCGATCTCGCACTCGCAAGCGGCGCGCGCACCGCTGATATTGCCGAGCCCGGCGTCAGGAAGCTTTCAACCAATGAGATGGGCGACGCGGTCCTGGCCGCGCTCGGCAAGGTCTCAAGCGGCGTGAAGGAGAGGGCGTGATGGCGGCCTTTGTGACGCGTCGGTCGGCGCTGACCGTAATCGCCGGTGGCGCCAGCCTCGCCGCCGGCTCGGCGCGGGCTGACGGCATGAGCGGCCGCGCCATCTATCCCGTCGCGGTGCCGATCTATCAGTCCCAATTCGTTGCCGACCGCGCCGGTTACTTCAAGGACGCGGGCCTCGACTGCAAACTCATTCAGGGCGGCAGCGGCGTCAAGACGCGTGAAATCATCGCCTCATCGCAAGGCGATGTTGGCATCGGCGACGTCACCCATCCGATGCAACTCGCAAATCACGGCCGTGCCGGGCGCATCCTGATGCCGACCGATACCCGCAGCAGTTCGGTGATGTTCATCATCCGCAAGGATCTCTGGGACCAGGGCATCACGACGCTGGAAAAGCTCGCCGAATGGAAGCGGCCGGATGGCCGCAAGGCGATCGTCTCGGTGTCGTCGCTTGGCGGCACCAACCACGTCTGGTCGTCTTATTATATGGAGACGATGGGGCTTGCCGAGAAAGTGACGTGGATCGGAACCGGCAATGTCGACACCATGCTGGGGACACTGAAGAGCAAGCAGGCCGATGTGCTCGTGAGTTCGCTCTCGCTCTTGGACGAATCGCAGGAGCAGGGCTGGGGCACGCTTTTGTTCGACGGCACGGACGAAGCAATCTGGAACATGTATATCGGCGGCAAGGTTCCGGTGACCTGCCACTTCACGGTGCAGTCGACCATCGACAAGGACCCGCCCAAGATGCAGGCCTACGCCACGGCGCTATGGCGCGCGGCGCAGTGGATCAAGACGCATTCACCTGAAGAGGTTTATGAGACGATTGAACCTTATGTCGGCAGCACGTCGCGCAAGGCCAACGTGCTGGAAATCACGGCGCTCAAGAAAGTTGCGGATTTCGACGGCCTCATCGATGCGGCGAGCTTCGCGCGCGGCGAGAAAGTCTGGTTTCGCGAGATGACCGGGATCAAACCCCTGACCATGGCCGAAGTCGTCAGCCCAGACTTCGTGAACGCGGCAAGGAAGGCGTATCCGGGTTGAAGGCGCCCTTCGTTGAAGACCGGAACGCCCGAAACCTAAGGAACGGAGAAACAAGAGACGCCATGCCGCTTGATCGATCGCAGGATGTGAGCCGGATCGACGTCAGGGATTTGAACAAGACGTTTCAGCTCGCGGGCACCGCCATCGAAGCGGTGCGCGGTGTATCGTTCAGCGTCCGGCGTGGCGAGTTCGTCGCATTGCTCGGGCCGTCTGGATCCGGCAAGAGCACGGTCCTCAACATGATCGCGACCCTGATCAGGCCCTCAAGCGGACAAATCCTGGTCGACGGAAAGCCGATCGTGCCCGGCAAGGCGACGGCCAATGTCGGCTACGTCTTCCAGCGCGATACTTTATTTCCATGGCGCACTGTCGCGGACAATATCGGTTATGGTTTGCAACTCGCCGGCAGCAGTGAGGCCGAACGCCGGGAGCGCGTCGCGGCCTGTGTGGCCCAGGCGGGTCTGAAAGGTTTCGAGGACGCCTATCCGTCGGCATTGTCCGGCGGCATGCGCCAGCGCGCCGCATTGATGCGAACGCTGGTCGTCGAGCCGCAGATTCTTCTGATGGACGAGCCGTTCGGCGCGCTCGATACCCACACCAAGATCGACATGCACGAAGTCCTGCTGCGCATCTGGGAGCGCGAGCAGCAGACGGTGCTGTTCGTCACCCACGATCTCGGAGAAGCGCTCACGCTCGCCGATCGCATCATCTTGTTTTCGGCCCGGCCCGGCCGGATCAAGGACATGTTCGAAGTGGATTTTCCGCGGCCGCGGGATGCCGTGAAGGTGAGGGAGACGCCGCGTTACGCCGAACTGTTCCAGCACATCTGGCATTCGCTCGGCGAAGAATTCGTCAAGGGGCGCGAGCGATGAAAACGCGAGACGGCTCGCTCAGCCCGCTGGCGTGGCAAGCGCTGATCTGCGCCATCGTGTTGTCGATCTGGCAGTGGGGCTATCAATTGCACGGCCCGTTCCCGTGGCTCGTGCCGGATCTGCTCGATCCTTATTTCATCTCGAAACCTTCGGAGATTTTCGAGCAGTTCCTGATCCTGAGCTGCCTCAAATCCAAGCTCGGCGTCTTCAACGGCTGGTTCAACGGAGACTTTGCCAAGTGCATGGCGCGGACCGAAAACAATCTCTGGATCGCCACCGCCGTCACGCTGAAGAACACGTTCTTCGGCTTCATCACCGGCGTGACCTCGGGCTTTGTCGCTGGCCTCATTCTCGGACGCTCGGACCGGCTGAGCGCGATCTTCCAACCCTTCATCACCGCGGTGAACTCGATTCCCCGGATTGCGCTGGCGCCGATCATTGTGCTCGCCTTCGGCATCGGCGATACCTCCAAGGTCGTGACCTCGTGGATCGTGGTGGTGTTTCTCGTCTTCTACAATACCTTCGAGGGCGCGCGGTCGATCGACGAAGGCTTTATCAATGCCGCGCGGCTGCTGGGGGCCAGTGAATGGCAGATCACGCGCACGGTGGTGATCCCGTCCACCATGGCGTGGGTGTTTGCTTCGCTTACGCCCGCGATTTCCTTTGCGCTGATCGGCGTGATCGTCGGCGAATTCATCGGCGCCGAAAAAGGCATCGGCCGGCTGATCATCGAGTCGGAAGCGCGCGGCGAAGCCTCAGGCATGATGGTCGCGGTGACGGTGCTGATGCTGGTCGGTGTCGTGCTCGCAGCCCTCATTCGGCGGTTGCAGGCCTATCTCCTGCGCTGGCAGCAACACAATCGGGCAGAGTGATATCTTGTCTATTTGGCCGCGAATGCTATGAGCATGCGGCTTGGTTGAATGAGGTCTCCGATGAGCATCACGGTCTACGGGTTCTGGCGGTCGATCGCGTCGTATCGCATCAGGGTCGCGCTGAAGTTAAAGGCGCTGCCGTTCGAGGAAATCTCGATCGACATCCTCCAGGGCGAACAGTTCAAGCCCGGCTATGACGACGTGAATCCGGAGCATGTCGTGCCGACCTTCATCCATGACGGCCATTCGCTATACCAGTCGCTGGCGATCATGGAATATCTCGACGACATCAAGCCGAGCCCGCGGCTGTTACCGGACGATATCAAAGAGCGTGCCTATGCGCGCTCACTGTCGCTCATGACCATTGCCGATGCTCATCCGCTGACCGTGCCGCGCGTCCGCAAGCACCTCGCACAGACCTATGGCGCCGACGCCAAGGCGATCGAGGACTGGTGCGCGCATTGGAACAGCGAGGGTCTCGCGGCTTACGAGCGTTTCCTGACGCGCCGGAGGCCTTCGCCGTTTGCACTCGGCAAAGACGTCGGCCTTGCCGATATCTGCATCGCAGGCCAGGTGGTCGGCGCGCAGTACCTCAAGATCGGACTCGATGCGTTTCCGCTGGTCAAGGAGCTCACGGATCGCTGCTTTGCGATGCAGGAATTTGCGAGCTCGCACCCGCTTCAACAGCCGGATTACAAGGCCTCAGGCGCGCATTAGCCCGAACGGCTACTGATGGCTTCATCCTTCGAGACGGCCGCTTCATTTGCACCATTCGCGACGGCCTCCCTGCCGCTCGGCCTGCTCGGGTACGCGCGGGCTCCTCAGGATGAGGTCGCCTCATGGTGAGGAGCGCGGCTCTGCCGCGCGTCCCGAACCAAGAGACGGGGCTCACACATCCAGCCCCAGCACGCGTGCGGCGTTGCCGCCCGCGATCTGCGCCAGCATGGCCTCATCCATCCCGTGGACGCCCGCGATATGACCGACCGGATTATATTCACCCATGTCGAAGGGATAGTCGGTGCCCATGACGATGCGGTCGGGTCCGAACACATCGATCAGATAAGCCAGCTGGTGATAGCTGAAGACGACAGTGTCGAGATAAACCTGCCGCAGGTAAGTCGTCGGCGGCAGCGGCAGTTCACCGTGAGCATCTTTCCGCGCGCCCCAGGCATGGTCAACACGGCCGGAATAGGCAGGCAGGAAGCCGCCACCGTGAACCGCCATCAGCTTCAACTCGGGGAAGCGCGCCAGCGTGCCCGAGAAAATCAGGTTGTGGAGCGCAAGCGAGGTGTCGAGCGGATTGCCGAATACGTTGTTGAAATAGAAATGGGTCAGGCGCTCGCCATGGGTGAACCCGTTCGGATGCATCATGATGAAAGCGCCGAGCTGTTCGGCGCGCGCAAAGAAGGGGCGGAATTTCGGGTCGGATAATTCCTGGCCGTCGACATTGGTCAGGATCTCGACGCCCTTGAGTTTGAGATCCTTCATCACATAGTCGAGCTCGCGCACTGCCATCTCCGGCTCCTGCAAGGTGACGACGCCAAGCCCGACAAACCGGTCGGGTTTTCGCGCGCAATATTCCGCGACGCCATCGTTGGCGAGGCGATGCGCCTGCTCGGCGATCTTGGGATCGATCGAATAGTAACATTGCGGCGGCGCGGGCGCGACGACCTGGATATCGATGCCCATCTTGTCGAGGTCGAACAGGCGGCGATCGATGGTCGTCATGACCTCGGCGACGTCCTTTTCCTGCTGCGCGTTGATTTCCCGGGTGAGGTCGTCGGCAAAATGCGCCAGCGGGATACGTTTCAGGTCGACATGCGGTTGCGCCAGCTTGGCGGCCTGCGGCACCACGATGTGGGCGTGAATGTCGATCGTGGTCGAGGACGGACGCCGTGCGAGGCCGTCTGCGTCGTTGTTGCGTGCGGCAGTACGGCCATAGCGGTTCTTGGCGTCGATCATGATCAGGACTCTGCTGTTGTATGGGTCAATATGACGATGGAACGGCTTAATTTCCGGGCGGGACTCGATCAGGACTTTGGCTTGCGCCGGGTCCAGTGAACGGAAATCGTGGTGGCGTCGGCCTCGCCGAGTCCGTCCGCTTCCGCCTCCTCAAAGCAGGCCAGCGCGCTTTTCGCAACCGGCAGTTCGGCATGGAGGGAGGCGGCAAATTGCACGGCGGTGGCGAGGTCCTTCTTGGCGGCGGTAATGCCGAAGGCGGTTTCGCCAAGCGGCGCACCGCCCAGCACCCTGGCGATGACGGCGCCCCGGCCCTTCATGGCGGCCGGCGCCCCGGCCGTGTCAGACAAGATATCGATCAGCCGTTCGGGGGGAAGGTTGAGCGGCTTGCAGATGGTCAGGGACTCGCCGAGCGCTTGCCAGTAGACGAGCAGTGGCAGATTAACCGCGAGCTTCAGCGTCGCACCCGCGCCGAGCGGCCCGACATGTTCGATGCGGCGACAGAGCTGCTCGAGCAGGGGTTTTGCACGTGCAACGTCGGCTTCCGTGCCTCCGACCAGACCGAAAAGCTTGCCTTCTTTCGCAGGCACCTTGCTGCCGCCGACCGGGCATTCGACAAAGGCAGCGCCAAGCTTCGTCACCGCGTTGCCCACCGATGTCATCGTGTCGGGGCGGATTGTGCTCATGTCGATCACGAGCTTGCCACCGAGATTGGCCTTCAGCAGGCCGCCGGCGCCGCGATAGACGGCCTCCGTCGCCGCATCGTTCAAGAGCATGACGATGGTGACGTCGCAGCCTTCCGCGAGCGCGGCCGCAGAGGCGAAGGCTTTCGCACCAGCGTCCACCAGCGGCCTCGTCTTTTTCGTATCGCGATTCCAGACCCCGATTTCGTGCCCCACCGCGATCAATCGCTCCGCGATCGATGCGCCCATTCTTCCTGTTCCGCAAACGCCGACTTTCATTTCTTTTTCCTTTGTCTGTTAGTGCGCGCGATACACGCCGAGATGTTGCGTAATCAGATCTTCGTTGATCTCGGCCGCGTTGCCTGCAAAGACGCAACGCCCGGTGTTGAGAATGACGGCCTGATCGGCGACCTCTAGCGCCAATTGCCGGTTCTGTTCGACCAGAACGATGGACTGGCCTTCTTCCTTCAATCGCTTGATGGTGCGGCCGACCTCGGCCACGATCAGCGGTGCAAGGCCTTCCGACGGCTCGTCGAGCAACAACACGCGCGGGTTGCCCATCAGCGCGCGGCCGATCGCCAGCATCTGCTGCTCGCCGCCGGACAGCGTGCCGGCAAACTGCGAATGGCGTTCCTGCAAGCGCGGAAACAGTTCGAAGATGCGTTCGATAGTCCACGGCCTCGCCACGTCGCGCTCGCGCTGCCGGGCGACGATCAGGTTTTCGCGCACCGTCAGCGACGGAAAGATCCGCCGTCCCTGCGGGACCAGGCCAATGCCGAGCCGGGAAATGCGTTCGGGCATCATTCCGCCGATCGCCTCGCCAAACAGGCAGATGTCGCCTTCTTTTGCTGTCAGAAAGCCGACGATGGTGGAGATGCAGGTGGTCTTGCCGGCGCCGTTGCGCCCCAACAGCGCCAGCACCTCTCCCTCAGTCATGCAAAAGCCGACGCCGTGCAGAATATGGCTGTCGCCATAGAAGGCATGCACGTTCGAAAGACGGAGAGCTTCACGCGCCAAGGTACACCTCGCGCGTTCGCTCATCCGCGATCACCGTGTCGCGCTCGCCGTCGACGATGACGCGGCCGTAATTGAGCAGCGTGACGGTTTCGGCGAGGTCAAGCGCAGTGTCCATGTCGTGTTCGATCATGACCACGGTCACCTCTTTCGGTATCGAGGCGATGAGCGATTTCACGGTTCCCCGCTCGTTGTCGGAGAGACCGGCCAGTGGCTCGTCAAGCAGCAGCACGCGCGGCTTTTGCGCCAGCGCCATCGCCAGTTCAAGCCTGCGCTTTTCGCCATAAGCGAGTTCGGAGACGGGATGATCGGCGAGGTGCAGAAGGCCGACGCTATCGAGCGTCCGGCGGGCATCCTCCGCCAGATGGCGGTAGGACGAGAGCGGCCGCCACATCTGCCAGCGCGATGGCAATAGGCCGAGAAGGCCGAGCGTGACGTTGTGTTCGAGCGTATCGCCGGCGAACAGGGTGATGATCTGGTAGGTCCGCGACAGGCCGCGATGCGCCCGCTGGTAGGGCGCTAGCGTGGTCACATCCTCGTCGAACAGCCTGATGCGCCCGGAGTTCGGCCGCATGTCGCCGCTGATCTGGTTGAACAGCGTGGTCTTGCCGGCGCCGTTGGGGCCGATGATCAGCCGCCGTTCGCCCGGCCGGATCGAAAGCGACACGCCTTGCGTGACCTTGAGGCCGCCGAACGCCTTGTTCAGCTCGATGATTTCAAGCGCGAGATCCGACGACGGCGCGGTCATGACCAGCGTCCCCGAAATCGCGCGGCGAGTTGCTGCAAGCCGGGAACGATCCCAGTCGGCATCACCAGCACAATGAACAGGAAGACAACGCCGAGCAGCATGTTCCAGCGCTCGACATAGGCCGAGGCGTAGTTCTTCAGGAGCAGCACGATGGCTGCGCCGACGGCCGGACCTGCAAGCGTTCCGGAGCCGCCCGCGATCACCCCCAATAACGCTTCGGCCGAACTCGTGGTCGAGAGCGAGGTCGGGTGGATGTATTTGTTGTAGTAGACGTAGAGTAAGCCGGCGACGCCACCCCAGAAGCCGGCATAGACGAAGGTGATCCAGCGGATCATCCAGGGATTGAAGCCGAGCGCGGCCATTCTCCGCGGCTGGTCACGCACGCCCTTCAACGACGAGCCGAACGAGGACGACACGAAGATCGCCATCATCACAAAGGCGATGATCGCCACAACAAGTGCGAACCAGTAGAACGAAGCCGCGCTGTCAAGCGAAATGCCGAACGGCGCGGGACGGGTCAGGCCTGTGATGCCGTTGTCGCCGTTGGTGACGTCAGACATGCGATAGGCCAGCCCCCACAGCACCTGCGATAGCGCCAGCGTGATCATGAGAAAGCCGAGGCCCGTGGCGCGCAACGCGATCACGCCGAAAAACGCCGCCATCGCCACCGTGCCGAGAATCGAGATCAGCGCGGCCGTTCCGTGGCCGAAGCCGTAGCGGCTGGTCATGAGCGCGGAGACGTAGGCGGCAACGCCGAGGTAGGAGGCGTGACCGAGCGAGGTCATGCCGCCGAAGCCGACCAGCAAATTAAGGCTGAGCGCGAAGATCGCAGCGATAAAGATCTGGCTGGCGAGGTTGATATAGAAATCGCCCACGAAAAACGGCAACCAAAGCGCCACGGCGGCGAAGACGGCGCTGGCGATCCACTTCATGCACTGAGCCGTCCAAACAGGCCCTGCGGGCGGAACGCAATGACGACGATCATCGGCAAAAACAGGATTATATAGCCCAGATCCGGAACCATGGTGCCGAACGTATAGATAAAGCCGATGATGAAGCTGCCGATGAAAGCGCCAAACAGGCTGCCGATGCCGCCGAGAATGACCACGATCAGCGCGAGCGGCAGCATATCGGCGTCAAGTCCGGGGTAGGCGGAAAGAATGGGACCGCCGAGCACACCGGCCGCACCCGCAACGCCCGCGCCAAGGCAAAATACGAGGGTGAAGAGCCGCGAGACGGGAATGCCGACAGCCCGCGCCATCTGGCGGTCATCGACGCCGGCGCGGATCATGGCGCCCAGCCGCGTGCGGTCGATCAGGATGTAGAGCACGATCGCAGCCGAGACGGCGACGCCGACCAGCGCCAGGCGATAGGTCGGGAAGGCGAAGCCGAACAGCCGCGTCGGCGCCTGCAAATTATGCGGCGTCGGCACCGGAATGGAGTCGCCGCCCCACAGCACCAGGCACGCATCCGAAATAATGAACGACATTCCAAGCGTGACCAGCACCTGGCCAAGTGGGTTGGTCTTCAGCCGCGTCAGCACCAGGCGCTCGAACAGACCGCCCAGCGCGGCAACGATGATTCCCGCGCCAATCGCCGTCACCCAGATGTTCAACCCGCTATAGGCGCGCAGCGCGACCGCACCGAGATAGGTGCCCAGCATGAAGAACGCGCCATGCGTGAGATTGGCGAGCCGCATCAGGCCGAAGATCAGCGAGAATCCCGACGACAGCAGAAACAGGAGTCCGCCGAGCGACAGGCTGTTGAGACCCTGGATGATCCAAAATTGCATCTAGTGGTCCGATTTCTTTCCGCTTTGCTTCACCTCTCCCCGGTGGGGAGAGGTCGATTTGCGTAGCAAATCGGGTGAGGGGGGATGGAGAGACCGTAACCCCTCACCCCGACCCTCTCCCGAAGGGAGAGGGAGTCCACTTCCGACGCGGATTAGGGTTTGCCTAACTCGCGATTTTACAGCTCCAGATTCTTCGCCGGCGGATAATCGCGCGAATAGACCGGGTCTTTCAAAAACTCGGTCTTGTCGTAAGTCCAGAACTGGCTGACATCCGGATAGGCCTTGATCACGGAATTCACGAGGCGCCCGTCGGTTCGCGTCACCTTGCGGATATAGACGTCGCCGACCGCATTGCCGAACTCGTCGAACTTGACGGGCCCGCGGATCGTCTCGACGTCGTTGCTGCGGATCGCGGTCATCAGCGCTTTCTTGTTCTCGGCCTCGGCCTTGATCGTCTTGAGCGCGCCTTCCAGCACTTCGCCGGAGAGATAGGTGCTTGCGGCGTAATAGCCGGGGTCGTATTTGAACTGCTTGCGGAAGGCTGGCGCAAACGCCTTGTTGAGGGGGTTGTCGAGTTCGGCCGAGTACCAGCTCGTGGTCACAATGCCCAGCGCTTCGTCGCCCATATTGCGCAACACGGATTCGTCGAGCGCGGTCATGCCGCCGATCACGGCCATCTTGTCCTTGAGCCCATATTCGATGAACTGGCGCAGGAAACGAAAGCCGTTCGAGCCGGCGGTGCCGAGAAAGATCGCGTCGGCATTTTTCACCTGTGCGACGTAGCTGCCGTAATCCGGCGTCGCTAAGGGCGTGAAGATCTTCTGGATGATCTTGCCCCCATTGTCCTCGAAGGCGCGCTGGAAACCGGCGCACATTTCGTGTCCGTAGGCGAAATCGTCCGCAATGGTGACGATCTTCTTGTACTTCAGTTCTTTCACCGAGTAGTCGGCGAGCGGGTAGGCGCATTGCGCCGAGGTCGAGGTCAGCCGAACGAACCAGGGTGAGGGGTGCCGCTGGGTCATGTCTTCGGCCGCCGCAACGCCAAGCGTCGGCACCTGCTTTTCGGTGAGATAGTCGGCGATCGCGAGCGCTTCAAAGGCCGCGAGCGGGCCGATGATGCAATGTACATCGTTCTTCTCCACCAGCTCCTGCGCCTTGGTGCGCGCGGTGGCGGGAACGCCGGCGGTGTCAGCCACAATCAGATCGACCTTGCGGCCGGCAATCGTGTAGTCGCGCTCCTTCATGAACATGGTCAGCGCGAGTTCCATGTCGATGCCGCCGGAGGCGAGCGGCCCGGTCTTTGCCGCCAAAAGGCCGATTCGGATGGGGCCGCTGTTTTGCGCCAGCCCAAGGTTCGGGCTTGCCATGGTCGCGATGCCTGCACCGGCAACGCCTGAAACAAACTGCCGTCGTGAAATCGTCATGACCCCTCCCAACGCAATTAACCAGAATATCCGTCCATTTTTATCGTTGGATGATTTATCGGACGGAAGCCTTAAATGATCAAGCGATAACCACGCGTCCGGGTGAGGGGCCCGCAGGAACTAAAGTCGAAAAGACGCGCTTTCACAGCGTTTTGACGCGGTGCGGTAGGCGAGCTGCGCCGTGTGCGGCGATTGGCCTTAGGCTTTTTTGGGGGCGGTGACGATCGTCCGCTTCAGGACTTCAAACACGGCTGCGGTGTCCTGATCGCCCAGTCCCATCGTCATGGCTTGCGTGTAGACCGGCTGCGTCAGCGTAAACAAAGGGGTCACGCAGCCGACATCGTCGGCGAATTCGGCGATGATCGCCATGTCCTTTTTCCAGGTCGAAACCTTCATCGTGGCGGGTTCATATTTGCCCTCGACCATCATCGGTGCCCGCATCTGGAACATGCGCGAGCCGCCGGCGCCGGGGCCGACCATCTCGACGACCTTGTTCGGGTCGAGTCCGGCGCGCTCCGCCAGGATCATCGCCTCGGCCGTGGCGACGTTATGGATCGCAACCAGGTGGTTGGCGACGAATTTCATCCGGCTGCCATTGCCATAAACGCCGAGATCGGCGCTTTGCTTGGAAAAGTCGGCAAACAGTTGCCCGCAGCGGGCGATCGCGGCGCTGTCGCCGCTGGCATAAACGATGAGATCGCGCATCCTGGCCTGTGCGCCGGTGCCGCTCAACGGGCAGTCGAGCGGGATATGGCCGGCCGCCCTTAGTATGGCCTCAAAACGAAGCTTGTCGGCGAGCGTCAGCGTCGAGAGCTCGATCACGATGCGCTGAGGCTGGTTGGAATCGGCGATCGCCTTGGCGACGCTTTCGACGGCCGCGGGCGTCGGCAGGCTCGTCATGATCACGGGGGTATTGCGGGCAACATGTGCCACGCTTTCGACGATGGCAACGCCTGCCTCCGCCAACTCGGCGCATTTGGCGGAATCGGTGTCGAAGCCGACCACATGCCATCCGCGTTCGATCAGGTTGCGCGCGATCGCGCCGCCCATGATGCCAAGCCCGACGATCCCAACCGTCTTGTCCATCAGAAATTCCCGTCGAAAAGTTTCGCGCCGGAAATAGCGCGACCGTGCTCTCAATAGCGATTGATCGATCGATAGACAATCGCCAACCCGCGCTCCCTGGCGAGGCTTTGAAGAAAATCAGGATTGTTATGCAGATATTGTGCAGTTGCGTTAATGCGCCGGAATTCGACATAGACGAATTCAGGATGGGTGATAGATGCGCGGGGCGCAGCACCGCGGCAACCCAGATTGTTCACCAGATGAAAAAATCCGCCGTCATCGTTACGCTCTGGCTTCTTGGTCTGGCATTCACGTTTGTTGCCTTCCAGATTCATGCGCCCTATCTGTTCTTTCTGAGCCGCACCAGTGCCGGGATCATGCTGGTTGCAAGCGTGGGCGTGCTGGCGTTTCTCATCCGGCAGAAGAGCTGGCGCGGGGCGAGCGGAAAACTCATGGTCCTGCTGTGGTGCCTGCCAGCGCTGTCGATGCTGTACGCGCAGACGGCGTTTTGGCTATCCAGGCACGGTGTCCGGACCACCGAGGCCGATGAGGCCCATGTCCTGGGTCAGCACTTCATCATTGGCTATTCCTCGTTTGCGGAAGCAGCATTGCTCGCCGAAAAGGGGGTGATCGCGGGTGTCTATATCACCGGGCACAACGTCGCGGGCCGGACCCTTGATGCGATCAAGGCTGAAATAGCCGGGCTTCAAGCAAGACGACGTGCCGCCGGCCTTCCGCCGCTGATTGTCGCCACCGATCAGGAAGGCGGCATCGTCTCGCATCTCGCGCCGCCATTGACCGCGCAGCCGGCGTTGGCGACGTTCGCGGATTTGCCGACTGAGCTTCGCAAAGAACGCGCCGAGAAGATGGGGCGTACGCAAGGCGAGGAATTGGCGTCGCTCGGCGTCACCGTGGATTTTTCGCCGGTGGTGGATTTGAAGCCGCCTGCCGGTCACAAGTTTGACTTCAACACACTCATCAACCAGCGCGCGATATCGGACGATCCGGATAAAGTCGCCGAGGTGGCGCTCGCTTATGTGCAAGGCCTCAACGCATCAGGCGTCCGGGCAACCCTGAAGCATTTCCCCGGATTGGGCCGGGTCGGAACCGACACTCACCACTTTGCCGCAAAGCTTGATGCCCCGGTCGCAGAGCTCGAAGCGACCGATTGGCGGCCGTTCCGCGAGGTGCTCACGGCGTCGAACGCTCTATTGATGGTGGGCCATGTCACACTGACGGCGGTCGATCCGGATCGTCCGGCATCGCATTCGAAGCGGGTCATCGATGGAATGATCCGGCAAAAATGGAACTATCAGGGCGTCGTCATCACCGATGATCTGGTGATGGGCGCCGTCTATACCCACCTTTGTACCGCGGTCGTCGAGTCGCTTAATGCAGGCGTCGACCTGTTGCTGGTTGCCTATGATGGTTCGCAGTTCTATCGCGCCTTTGACTGCGCGTCCGATGCGCTGAAGAGGCATGAGCTGGATATCGCGGCCTTGCACGACAGTGAGGGCCGTCTCACGCGGGCATTTTGGCAAGACGGGCCTGAAAAAGCCGCTCACGCCGCGGCCCCGGTCGCCAAAGCGGGCGATCACGCAGGGCCGTAGCGGCTTGCAAAATCGGCATCTCGGACCGCGGTTGTGTTTTTGCCGGATTTCGATTGACGTACAACGCAGGCCACGCCTTAATTAGTGATCGGGCGATAAACAATCGCCGAGCGGGTGTACAAGAAGAATCGGGCGTATAAGAACACCTTGGCACGAGCGGCGATCGGGAGGACCGCGACATGACAGCTACCGGTCTCAAAATGAATGCGCCCTCGGGCGCCGATTCGGATTCCCGCGACTATGCGGCGATGGTGGCGCGCGCGGCGGCTCTGGCTCCGCGGTTGCGCGAATCCGCGCAGCGATCGGAACAACTGCGCTGTCTTGCCAAGGAAACCGAACACGAATTGCACGAAAGCGGCCTGTTCCGGATCGTGCAGCCCAAGCGCGTCGGCGGCTCCGAACTCGATTATATCGCGCTGATCGATTGTGCGGACGCGATCGGGCAGGGCGATGCCTCCGTGGCCTGGACCTTCGCCAACCTCGCGAGCCACCACTGGATGCTCGCGATGTTCGACCGCCGCGCTCAGGACCTGGTCTGGGGCAAGAATCCCGACGCGCTGATTGCCTCGTCCTTTATCTTTCCGGCCGGCCGCGCCCGGAAGGTCGATGGCGGATATGTGCTGCGCGGCAGCTGGCCGTTCTCGTCCGGCGTGAATTGCTGTGAATGGAACATGCTGGCGAGCGTCGTGTCGTCCGAGGATGACGCCGACGGCATCGAGTATCGCGTCTTCCTTCTGCCCAAGAGCGACTATCGCATCAAGGACACCTGGGACGCGTCGGGGCTGCGCGGCACCGGATCGAACGACGTCGAGGTTACCGATGCGTTCGTGCCTGCAACGATGACGGTTGGGGTCCATGAATTGGCGGGCGGGCCGACGCCTGGAAGCGCCGTCAACCCGAACGCACTATACACGCTGCCGGTGTTCTCGCTGTTTCCCTACGTGCTGTCGGGCGTCGCGCTCGGCAACGCGCAAGCTTGTCTCGACGACTATGTCGATCTCGCGCGGCACCGCGCCTCCACCTATAACCGCGCCAAGCTCAGCGATCTCCAGACCACCCAGATCAAGATCGCGGAAGCCGCCTCCAAGATCGATGCGGCGCGCCTGATCATGCGCTCGACCTGTATCAAGGCGCTGGCAGATGCGAGGGCCGGGCATATTCCGGATATGGCCTCGAAAACAAAAATGCGGCGTGACGGAGCTTTCTCAGTCAACCTCTGTACGGAGGCCGTCTCGCTGTTATTCGCGGCGAGCGGCGCGCGTGGTCTTTACACGTCCGGCGCGTTGCAGCGGCAGTTCCGCGATGCGCATGCCATCAACTCCCACATCGCCTTCAACTTCGATGCGGCGGGCACCAATTACGGGCGGGTCGTGCTTGGCCTGCCTTCCGAAAACCTGACGCTGTGAGACGGGATGAACGACAAGCCAACGCATGTGCCGGAGCCGGAGACCGCCAATGAGCTTTCAAGCGGCAGTTCGGCGCTGGACCCGAGGGACTTCCGCAACGCGCTCGGCACCTTTGCCACCGGCGTCACCATCATCACGGCGGTGGCGGACGACGGCAAGCCTTACGGGCTGACCTGCAATTCCTTTGCCTCCGTCTCGCTCAATCCTCCGCTCGTGCTCTGGAGTCTGGGGATGTATTCGCAGGGCTTGCCGATCTTCCAGAATGCGAGCCACTTCGCGGTGAATGTGCTGGGCGTCTCGCAACAGGCGCTGGCTGCGACATTCGCGAAGTCCACGGTCGACAGGTTCGCCGGCGTGGACTGGTCACCTGGAATCGGCAATGCGCCCTTGCTCGCCGGTAGCGTCGCGCATTTTCAATGCCGCTCCGCCAATCGCTATTACGGCGGGGACCATGTGATCTTTCTGGGCGCCGTCGAGGCCTATACCTATAACAAGCAGGAACCGCTGTTGTTCGTCCGCGGCGGTTTCGGGCATTTCATCGGTGACGTTCCGGTGGCCGCCAAACCATGAGCAAGAAAGCCATATCAAAGCGCGCGCGGGTCAAGCAGCGGCGCCTGTCGCCGGATGACCGTCGCCAGGAATTCGTCGCCAAGGCCACCGAGTTCTTTGCGGAAGAGGGGTTTGGCGGCGGAACGCGCGCGCTGGCGCGCCGTCTGGGCGTGACGCAGCCGCTGCTCTATCGTTATTTCCCGAGCAAGGACGATCTGATCAAGGAAGTCTATCGCACCGTCTATCTCGAACCGCTGGGTGACGGATGGGAGAAACTGCTCGCCGATCGCGGGCGGCCGCTTCGTGAACGGTTGAAGGAATTCTACGACGCCTACACCAACGTGATCTTCAGCCGCAAATGGTTGCGCATCTATTTCTATTCGGGCCTGAAGGGGCTTGAGATCAACCGCTCCTATGTCGGGATCGTCAGGGACAAGATTCTCTCACGCATTATCCGCGAGTGCCGGCATGAGGTCGGATTATCAGCGCAGACCAGGCTGAATCCGGCCGAACTCGAAATGGCCTGGGTGTTTCACAGCGGCATCTTCTATTACGGCGTGCGCAAATTCATCTACGAGGCGCCGGTGCTCGAAAGCAAGGAGCGGATGATCAGCGACGCGGTCGATGCGTTTCTGGCCGGCTTCGCGCAGGTGTTTGGCGAGAGGGAGGCCGTTCGCCGGCCTCCGGTCAAGGCGCTGGTGTAGGGCCAGTTTTTGAATACCTGTTTGATCCATTAATGAACCATATTGGACTTTGTGGTCCATTAATAGACCGACATGGTTTGCGACCAGGCCGGGCTTTCCGAGGTGGACCGGAATTTCATGTGGCGGCGTCAATTCCTGAATCCCTATGCCTTCGTCGATGCGCCCGAGGCGATCGCGGGACTGGTGGATTAGCCGCTACTTCTTCATCCCCGCATTGACGCGCGGCAGAACCTTTTCCGCCATCAGGATCATCGACTGCCGGCCGAGTTCGCGGTCTTTCCAGTCCTTGCCGGCATAGAGCAACGTGCCGAATTGGCCGACCTCGTCCTGGAAGGCGAGCAACTGATCGGCGACGCTGTCAGGCGTGCCGTGGATGATGAGCTTGTCGCAGATCGACTCCAGCGTCACCTCGTCGTCGGGTTGATCGCGCCGGGTCTTGAACAATTCGATGCGGCCGTTCTTCTTCAGCTTGGTGAAGAGCGAACGGTAGTAATAGACGTAAGGCCCATCCGGATCGGTCGCGTAGGCCTTGGCCGTTGCCGCATCCTTGGCGACGAACACGCTTTTGGCGACCCGCCAGTTGGCGGGATCGGCCGGCCGGCCGCCGCGTTCGCAGCCCTCGACATATTTCGGCCAGTGGCTTTTCACCCAGGCCGGCATCAGGAAGTTCGCCGAGATCGGATCCCAGCCGCGGGCGGCGGCTTCCGTAACCCCCTTCGAGAACGGCGCTACGGCTGTGACCACGATCGGCGGATGCGGCCGTTGCAGGGGCTTGGCGATAAAGCCTTGGCCGACCTCGGGCATCAGCGTCCGCTCGACCGAAATGTTCCAGTATTTGCCCTTGAAGTTGTAGGGCGGATCGCTCGCCCAGATGTCGAGAACCTGGTTGATTGATTCCAGGAACATCTCGTTGCGGTTGGCGTCGAGGTTGCCGAACAACTCGGCGTCCGACAAAAGCCCGCCCGGGCTGATACCGAAGATCAGCCGCCCGTCCAGCATGTGATCGAGCATCGCAAGGCTCGCGGCGGTCGCCGCCGGGTGGGTATTCGGCATGTTGATGGTGCCGGTGCCGAGCTTGATCTGCTTGGTGGCCGCTGCAATCCAGGCCAGGAACGCGACGCAGGAGGTGATGTTTTCGGCGCGGTCGGTGACGTGCTCGCCGACATAGGCCTCCGTGAAGCCGAGTTCGTCGGCCAGGAGAAACGCCTCACGGTCTTGCCGGAGCGAAACCCGCCAATCCTTCTCCAGCGGGTGGATCGGCATGGTGAAGAAGCCCAATTTCATCGTTCGCTCTCTCCCTGGCGCGGCGGCTCGGAGGTCCGGGATATCATTGGTCGCAGCCCGTGGCTTTAACGTTCGAAGCAGCCCAGACGTTCGAACCGAAGCTGCGCTTTCCTGACGTTTGCCTGCATTACCCCCGATCCGGCCGCGAAGTCATCAGAAATTATCGTTCGATAAACGAACTTGACCTTTGGCGGACCGGCCCGTCTAATCCTAAAAAACCAACCCAAAGAAAATTCGTGGGGACGGAGGTCGCTTTCATGAAAGCCTCGGCTTTCGATTACGCCCGCGCCAGCAGCGTCGACAACGCGATCGAGCTTCTTGGCCAGTATGGCGACCGCGCGAAGGTGCTCTCCGGCGGCCAAAGCCTGATGCCCGCGATGAATTTGCGGTTGCTGGCGCCGGAGCTGATCCTCGATATCGGCGCGCTCGACGAGCTGCGTGGCATCACGGTGCAGGACGGCTTTCTCTCGATCGGGGCGCTGAGCCGCCATGTCGATCTGCAAAATTCGCCCAATATTGCTGACTGCGCGCCGCTCCTGAAAGAGGCGATCGCTCACGTCGCCCATCCCGCGATCCGCAACCGCGGCACGATCGGTGGCAGCCTCGCGCATGCCGATCCGGCGTCGGAATTGCCGGCTTGCGTGATCGCGCTGGATGCGACCATTGTCCTTCGGGGCCCAAAGGGCGAACGCCGGATTGCCGCCGAGGACTTCTTTCTGGGAATTTATGAGACCGCGCTTTCCGCGGAAGAGCTGCTGGTCGCGGTCGAAGTGCCGCTGCCGCTACCAAATGCCGCGCATTACTTCTGCGAATTCGCACGCCGCCATGGCGACTACGCCATTGTGGGCCTGGCTGCCCAGGCCGTGGTCGACGATCGGAAACTGATCGATCTTCGTCCTGTTTTCTTCGGCGTTGGCGATAAAGCCATGCACGTGAAGGTGCCGCCGCTACTCAACGTCGACGTCACGCGAGAGGCGCTGTCTGAAGCCTTGCAGGCATTGGACGAAGCGCTCGATCCGCCCGAAGATCAGCAGGCAAACGGTGTGATGCGGCTTCATTATGCCAAAGTGCTGCTGGCGCGGTGTGTCGCTGCGCTGTTGTCGCGTCCTGATCTGGCGAATTGGGAGACGGCATGACGGCGCCGCATTCCATTTCGCTTGAGGTCAATGGCGAGCGTGTCGAAGCTTATGTTCTGCCGCGGATCAATCTTGCGGATTTCTTGCGTGAGCACCTCAAGCTGACGGGCACGCATGTGGGGTGCGAGCATGGCGTGTGCGGCGCGTGCACGGTGCGCGTCAATGGCGAGATCGTCCGCTCCTGCCTGATGCTCGCGGTGCAAGTGAACGGAGCCTCGATTGAAACCATCGAAGGCTTGTCGGATTCCGGTGAGATATCGGACCTTCAGGCGGCGTTTCGCGAGCGCAACGCCTTGCAGTGCGGCTATTGTACGCCTGCGATGCTGATCACGGCGCAGGACCTGCTTCGGCAGGAAGCCGATCCCGGCAGGGAACAGATCCGCGAGCATCTCTCCGGCAATTACTGCCGCTGCACCGGCTATCAGGCGATCGTCGATGCGGTGGAGGCGACCGCGAAAGCGCGCAAAGATCGCGACAAGAGCCGCGCCCCATGAACGAGCAAGCCAAGCCGCAAACCTTGTCCGAACTGGACCGGCCGAATTCCTATATCGGAAAATCGGTGCCGCGCCCCAATCTCGACCGGCTGTTGCAGGGGCGCGGCCTCTATGTGAGCGACATGGAACTGCCGCGGATGGTGCACGTGGTCTTCGTCCGCTCGCCGCATGCCCATGCCAAGATTGTTTCGATCGACGCGCAAGCGGCTAAAAAGAAGCCGGGCGTTGTCGCTGTTATCACCGGCGAGGAACTGGCTGAAGTCATCACGCCGTGGGTCGGCGTGCTCTCGCATCTCAAGGGGTTGAAATCCGCGCCCCAGCGCGCCATCGCGATCGATCGGGTGTGCTGGCAGGGCGAGGCGGTCGCGGTCGTGATTGCGACGAGCCGCGCGGCGGCCGAAGACGCGGCCGAGTTCGTCGCGGTGGACTACGAAGAGCTTGAGGCGGTCACGGACATGCGCACCGCGCTCGATGCCACAACGCCAGTCATTCATGCGTCCCTTGGCGATAACCTTGCTTTCGAGCGCACGCTCGATGCCGGCGCGGTCGATGCGGCGTTTGCGGGTTCCGACGAAGTCGTCGAGGCCGAATTCGTGTTCGGACGGCACACCGGCGTGACGCTGGAGCCGCGCGCAGTGGTCGCGGACTGGAATGCCGCCGAGGCGCGGCTCACGATCTATCAGGGCACGCAGGCCCCGCATATGGTGCAGAACATCGCCGCTCTTCATCTCGGCCTTGAGGAGGCGCAGGTTCGCGTGATCTGCAAGGATGTCGGCGGCTCCTTCGGCATCAAGGTGCACATTTATGCCGACGAGATGGCAACCTACGCGCTGTCAAAAATGTTGCGGCGGCCGGTCAAGTTCGTCGCCGACCGGATCGAGAGTTTCAATACCGATATTCACGCCCGCGATCATCGCTGCAAGGGGCGCATCGGCGTCAACCGCGACGGCACCATCACCGCCTTCGAGATCGACGATCTCACCGGCATCGGTCCCTACTCGATGTATCCGCGCACCAGCGCGATCGAAGCCAATCAGGTCGTCAATCTCGTCGGCGGTCCTTACACGACCAAGAACTATCGCGCCCGCGCCCGCGTCGTGTTCCAGAATAAAAACGTGATGTGCCAATACCGCGCGGTCGGCCATCCCATCGCGTGTTCGGTCACCGAAGGGCTGGTCGATCTCGCCGCGGTGAAAATCGGCATGGACCCCGTGGATATCCGGCGGCGGAACCTCATTGCCGACGATGCTTATCCGTGCGGGTCGCCTTCGGGCTTGCGTTTTGAGCTGTTGTCGCATCACGCCTCGCTGAACAAGCTGCTCGCGATGATGAACTACGATGCGCTACGGGCCGAGCAGGCGGCGCTACGCGAGCAGAATATTCATCGTGGCATCGGCTTTGCGAGCTTCATCGAGGTCACCAACCCGAGCGCCGCGTTTTACGGGGTCGGTGGCGCCAAGATTTCCTCGCAGGACGGCGCCGCGGTTCGGCTCGATGCGCAAGGCGCGGTATTCGTCCAAACCAGCATCACCGAACAGGGGCAGGGCTCGGAATCGCTCACCGCGCAAATCGTCGGCAGCGTGCTCGGTGTTTCCATGGGGAAGGTGCGCGTCATTCTCGGAGACACCGATCAGACGCCCTATGGCGGCGGCACCTGGGCCTCGCGCGGCGCCGGCATCGGCGGTGAGGCGGCGTTCCAGGCCGCCAAGATCCTGAAACGAAATATTCTGGAGGTGGCTGCTGCGATCCTGCAATCCACGCCCGCCGAGCTCGACATCGCCAATGATGCGGTGGTGAACGCCACCGACCGGACGCCGCGGATCGAGTTACGAGAACTCGCTCGCATCGTCTATTTCCGCCCCGACACGTTGCCGCCGGGCATTCGGCCGGAGCTGATGGCGACGCGCCACTACGTGCCGCGCAATTACCCGTTTGCCTTCACCAACGGCATCCAGGCCTCATGGCTGGAGGTCGATACCGATACCGGCTTCGTGAAACTGCTGAAGCATTGGGTGGTGGAAGATTGCGGCACCATCATCAATCCGCAACTGGTCGACGAACAGGTGCGCGGCGGCGTGGTGCAGGGGCTTGGCGCCGCGTTGTTCGAGAAATGCATCTATGACGAACGCGGACAACTGACCAACGCCAATATGGCGGACTATCTGGTGCCGATGTCGGGCGAGATGCCGGACATCGATGTCGGTCATGTGGTGTCGCCGACCACTGAAAGCGAACTCGGCGCCAAGGGCGCGGGCGAGGCGGGAACGGCTGGTGCTGCGGCGTGCGTGGCGAATGCAGTGAACGATGCGCTTGCGCCCTTTGGCGCTGTGATCACGGAGATTCCGCTGACGCCGCAGCTCATCCTGACGGCGTTGAAGCGGATTTGAGCGTCATCGTCGAGCTCCGCTCCTGCATCCTCATCCTGAGGGCTTGCGAAGCAAGCGTCTCGAAGGATGAGGCCCCCATCGCTGGCCTCGCCCTTCGAGACGGCTGCTGCGCAGCCTCCTCAGGGTGAGGAGGTGGATCAGAGCTTGTCGACCGGCTTGAACGTGCCGTCCGGCTGGATCAGGGTCAGGAAAACCCCGGCGGTAGCGTCCTTCATCTTTTGTCCGACCGTGAGGCGATCTCCGCTGATGTCGAACTGTCCGACCTCGTTGATGACCCGCAGCATCTCAGCGCGCGTGGGATCGGCTCCCGCCATCTCGAGCGCGGCGGCCGCGAGCCGGCCGGAAAGATAGCCTTCCAGCGAAACAAAGTCCGGCAGCAGGTTCGGATCGAGGGCTTTTTCGGCCGCCTGATAGTCGGCGACGACCTTGACGGATGCATCCCATGGAAAAGGCACGACCTGCGAGACGATCACGCCCTCGCCTTCGGGGCCAAGCTCCTGGGAGAGCGCATCGGCGCCGACAAAGGAAATGTTGACAAAGACCGGATTGAAGCCGCTTTGGCGCGCGAGCTTGATGAATTCAGCGCAAGGGCCGTAGGTGCCGACCATCACCACCGCTTCCGGCTCTGTCCGCTTCAAGACGCGCACGGCCATGCCGACGGCCTTGGTGTTGCGTTCGTAGGTGGCCTCTGCCGCAAGCTCCATGCCGCGCTTTTCAAGCGCCGCCTTGACGCCGGCCAGGCCGTCGCGTCCGTAGGAGTCGTCCTGGTAGAAAATCGCGATGTGTTTGATGTGGCGATCTTCGGTCAGGTGCTTCACCCAGGCTTCGGCCTCGGCGCCGTAGCTGGCGCGAATATTGACGACGTTGTCCATGCCTTTTCCGCGAAGAAAGTCCGCTCCGGTGAAGGGACCGATAAACGGAACGTTCTGGCTTTTTGCGATCGGCTCGGTCACCAGCGATGTCGGCGTGCCGACGGCGCCGATCAACGCGAAAACGTTGTCCTCGTTAAGCAGCTTGACGGTCTGCAGGGCCGAGCGATCAGGATCGTAGCCGTCGTCACGGCTGATCAGTTCGAGTTTGCGGCCATGGACACCGCCTTTGGCGTTGACCTCGGCAAAGGCCGCCAGAATGCCCTGGCGCATCTTCACGCCCAGCGCCAAGGAGGGGCCCGACAGCGCGGCGGCCTGGCCGAACAGGATCCGGTCCGGCATCACGCCGGTCTCGCCGGCTTGAACGGGACCCGCCAGCAGGAGGAACAGCAGGCCGCCTAAAATCCTTGGTTGTAAAATATGCATAACGGTACTTTAAATAATGGGGCCGGATAGCGCGCCTGAATACTACCGGCTGGCGGTGAAGAGCTCGCTAATTTCGGTCGGGCGGGATGGGTCCAATCACGGAAATCCCGGTCTTTTGCAACCTTTGGGGCGCTTCCCCCGGTCCTGTTTTCCGTCGTTTATTGGCGGTGTGGCCGCCGATGTTGATCTTAAGGATCGTTAACTAAGGCATCCAAACCCACCGCTATCCATACTGATAGTTCAGGCTTTTTAATTAGCCTTCGTCTCATAAGAGACGACGATGGCGAGAGCTGTTGCGGGTGAGGCGAAGATGAGCGGTCGAGGGGCCGGCGAAAATCGCAGGGAAGACCTGGTCGAGCGGAGCAACGCGTCCGCATCGCGGTCCAGGCCCTACCGGCCTGCCTGGGTTGCGGCCTGCATCGGCCTTTTGCTCACCGTGGTCGCGACCTATGCCGTTGCCCGCTGGGAGCGCCGCGTTACCTGGACGGAATTCGAGGGTGTCGCTGCGACCCAGCTGATCGAGATGCAGAACGGCGTCAACGAATATCTCGGCAGGATGGTCACGCTGCGGACCCTGTTCGAATCCGCCAATGAGGAAGTGACGCGCAGCGAATTCGAGGTTTTCGGCAATCGGCTTTTCGAGGACCATCCGGGCGTTCTTCGCGTCAGCTGGTTGCCGAAGGTATATCGCAACGAGCGCGCGGAATTTGAAGTTGCCGCCATCAACGACGGAATTCCGGCCTTTCATTTCAAATCGCTGTCGAATGGAATCGTCGCCGTCGCGCCCGAGGATGAATTCTACTTCCCGATATTCTTCTCGACCGAGCCGAAGACGTCGTCGGTCTACGGGATGGATTATTCCACCGATCCGATCCGGTGGGCCACGCTCGAGCGCGCGCGTGACAGCGACGCGGTCGCCGTCGTACCCACCCGCCTGTTTCTGAGAGACAAGGGCACCGCCCATGGCATCCTGGTGGCCGTGCCGGTCTATGTGAAAGGAACCTCGCGCGCCACGGTTGCTGACCGGCGGCGAAACCTGAGCGGTTTCGTAGTCGGAATGTTCGACCTCGGCCCGCTCCTGAAATCAATCCGGGCCGCCAGCCCCGAATCCGCCGCGGTCGTCCTCACCGCTTTTCCGCCCGTCGTGGGCGGCAAGGAGCAGCCTCAGCCCGATTATTCCTCCATATCCTCGACGTCGCTGGCGATGCGCGTGCTCGCCAAAGGACAGCATTGGTCCGGCACGCTGAAGATCGGCGACGCGAGCTGGCAAGTGCATGGACTCCCTGCCGCCCGTGGATATCTGACGGCACGATACGACCGCGCTTTGACCGTGTTCACGGCGGGCTGCGCCATCACTATTTTCCTCTGCGTCTATCTCGGCATGGCCAGCCGCAACTCGCGCGAATTGGCGCTGGCGAACCGCCGCGTGCTCGAACTGGCGCAGACCGATATTCTGACCGGGCTGCCAAACCGGGCATTTTTTCTCGAGCAGTTGAAGCACGCAGGCTCGGATCAGCAGTATCCGCGCGGCGTGTTCTCGATCCTGATGCTCGATCTCGATCGCTTCAAGAATGTCAACGACTCGCTCGGCCACGCTGCCGGCGACGCGCTGCTGCGTCAGGTGGCCGTCCGGCTGCTGTCTGCGCTGCGCGAGGGCGATGTGCTGGCGCGGTTGGGCGGCGACGAATTCGCCATCATCCAGGCAGGCCGGCACGATCAGCGCGCCGGTTCGAGCGACCTGGCAAGCCGGCTTTCCAAGCTCATCGCCGAACCGTTCCAGCTGCCGGGGCATCAGGTCGAGATCGGAACCTCAATCGGCATTGCGATGGCGCCCGAGCACGGTGACGATCGCGAGCAGTTGCTGAAAAAGGCGGATCTGGCGCTCTACCGCTCCAAATCGGCGGGGCGCAACTGCTTTACGCTGTATGACGAGGTGATGTCGGCCGAACTGGAGGCGCGCAATACGCTGGAGGGCGACTTGCGGGATGCGATCGCGCGCTGCCTGTTCGAAGTCCATTATCAGCCGTATTTCGACGTTCAGACCGGCCGCAGGCGCGGCGCCGAAGCGCTCATCCGCTGGCGTCATCCGACGCGGGGGCTGATCCCGCCGGATCAGTTCATTCCGCTCGCGGAAGAAACCGGCCTCATCGTGCCGCTCGGCGAATGGATCATCCGGCAGGCCTGTGACGACGCGACGCTGTGGCCGGCGGACACCAGGGTTTCGATCAATCTTTCGCCGGTGCAATTCAAGCAGGCGGAGCTGTTTGACGTTATCCAGACCGCTTTGCGGAATTCGGGATTGCCGCCGGAGCGGCTGGAAATCGAGATCACCGAATCCGTGCTGCTGGAGCGCGCGGTTGAGAACCTCGCCTTCATGGAGCGGCTGAGCAGCATCGGCGTCTCACTGGCGCTTGACGATTTCGGCACCGGCTACTCGTCGCTGAGCTGCCTGACCACATTCCCCTTCAACAAGATCAAGATCGACAAGTCCTTCATGGGCAACCTGTCGGCGCATTACAAAAGTCTGGCGATCATATCTTCTGTTGTCACTCTGGCCCGCGGCCTCGATATGTCGGTGACCGCCGAAGGCGTGGAGACCGCCGAGCAACTCGACGGATTGAAGACCCTCGGCGTGAATTTCGCGCAGGGCTATTTGCTGGGCCGTCCGGTGACGGCCGCTGAGCTCGAAAAGCAGCCGCTGATTTTCCGCTCCCGCTGCGACGCCGCCTGATTCCGCGCTTCTGTTTTCGTCCGATAGCGCTTTGGCATGCCAGAACAAGCGGTAGCGGGATGGGGCGATGGTGCCAGTGGCGGGCGGATCTGTAGGCTGAAATCGCCCACTGCCTTGTCGACTGGAAAGATCATTCTTTTTTTGTCCACACTATTGCCGCGTCAGGGAATATAATCCTACCTCATTGGCGGTGACCTCTGGGGCTCCTTTGGCGTGATCGATCCTGTCTATGTGGCTTCCGGCTTCAGCGTCGGCTTGCTTGTCGGCTTGACGGGCGTTGGCGGCGGATCGCTGATGACGCCGCTTTTAATCCTGCTGTTTGGCATCCATCCGGCAACCGCTGTCGGGACTGATCTGTTGTATGCCGCAGCCACCAAGGCAGGCGGTGTCGTTGTCCATGGCTGGCAGCGGACGATCCATTGGCCGGCGGTGATCCGGCTTGCCTCCGGCAGCATCCCGGCCAGCGTCCTCACATTGTTGGTGCTCTGGAAACTCGACCTTTCGGCCGAGGCTGCGTGCAGCCTGGTCAATGTCGTGCTGAGTTTCGCGCTGATACTGACCGCAACCGCGCTGATCTTCCGCAAACTCGTGATCGACAGGCTGCGTGTGCGCATGGAACGGGTTGACGACGCGACGATCGCGCGCGCCACGGTGCTGGTCGGCGTGGTGCTTGGCGTACTGGTTTCGATTTCATCGGTCGGCGCCGGCGCCGTCGGGGTCACCACGTTGCTCCTGCTTTATCCGCAACTGCCGATGGCGCGCATCGTCGGTTCCGACATCGCGCATGCCGTGCCGCTCACGCTGGTGGCGGGTGTCGGACACTGGATCCTGGGCTCGACCGATTGGCAATTGTTGGGCGTGCTCCTGATCGGTTCGCTGCCGGGGATCGCGATCGGCAGCTATTTCGCGGTCCGTGTTCCCGAACCGGCGTTACGGCTGATGCTGGCGGCGATCCTGTTCGTGGTAGCGGGCAGGCTTGGGTTGGAACAGTGGAGCGCTTCCGCCCCTAACCTCGCCATTGCGACCGAGCGCGCGGGCGCGCTGCCTGCGCCGGTCGTGGTACCCATTGCGGTCGGCGCACGCCCGGCGAACTGATCCCCAACTGCGACTTCCAGTTGTCCGGGCCGGGCGGATTTGTTTGCCAAAGCTTGAAGTATAAAATATATCCGGAACCCGAAGTGGTCTTTGAAATCATTCGGGGAGATGGCGCATGGTGGAACTGCCGCATTCCCCGCATGCAGTCGTAACGGGTGCTGCGCGCGGCATCGGCCGGGAAATCGCCTCCCAACTGACGAAGGCGGGCGCGGTCGTCACCGCAATGGGCCGTCAAAGTGCCGCCCTTGAAGAGCTGGTTGCCGAAGGTTGCGCCCGTTTTTCCGCCGTTGCGGACGTTACCGATCAGGCCGCCGTAAGTGCTGCAATGCGAGAGGCAGCCAGGCGCCAGCCGATCGACATCCTGATCGCCAATGCCGGTGCGGCCGAATCCGCGGCCTTTGCCAAGTCGGACGCCGCGCTGTTCCAGCGCATGATGGACGTCAACTTCATGGGCGTGGTCCACAGCGTCCAGGCCGCGTTGCCGTCGATGCGCGAGCGCCCCCATGGCCGCATCATCGCAATCGCCTCGACCGCCGGCTTGAAAGGCTATGCTTACGTCAGCGCTTACGCGGCCGCCAAGCATGCGGTGATTGGGCTGGTGCGTTCGCTGGCGCTGGAGCTCGTGACCACGCGTGTCACCGTGAATGCGGTCTGTCCCGGATTCACCGACACCGATCTTGTGGCAGGCAGCATCGATACCATCATGAAAAAAACCGGCCGCGACCGCGCAGCCGCCATCGCCGAGTTGACCAGACACAATCCGCAAGGCCGCCTCGTCTCGCCCACGGAAGTCGCCGATACCGTGCTGTGGCTGTGCGGCGAGGGCGCGGGCGCGATCACCGGCCAGGCGATCGCGGTGGCCGGTGGGGAGATTTGAGTTCGAAGCCGTCATTCCGGGATGGTGCGTAAGCAGCAGACCCAGAATCTCGAGATTCTCTGATATGCAATTGCATATCATAGTTTGATGCTGCGCATCGCCCCGGAATGACGGAAGGGAAATAAGGAAAAGTTCATGAGCCAATCAGCCAATCCCGTCACGATACCGCTTGCGCAATATGCGCCGCGCCATTTTCTCCTGGGCGTGGAGGGAGGCGTCGCGACCGTGACGCTCAACCGTCCGGAGCGGAAAAATCCGCTGACGTTTGAAAGCTACCGCGAGCTGACCGATTTCTTTCGCGCGCTTGCGTTCGACGACGACGTGAAGACCGTGGTCGTGTCCGGAGCCGGCGGCAACTTTTCATCCGGCGGTGACGTGTTCGAGATTATCGGGCCGCTGGTGAAGATGGATACCAAGGGGCTCACCGCCTTTACCCGCATGACCGGCGATCTCGTCAAGGCAATGCGGGCCTGCCCGCAGCCGATCGTCTCGGCGGTGGAAGGCATTTGCGCCGGCGCCGGCGCCATCGTCGCGATGGCCTCTGACATGCGGCTCGCAGCAACCGGCGCCAAGGTCGCGTTCCTGTTCAACAAGGTTGGGCTAGCCGGCTGCGACATGGGCGCGTGCGCGATTCTGCCGCGCATCATTGGGCAAGCGCGCGCCTCGGAACTGCTGTACACCGGCCGCTTCATGAGTGCGGAGGAGGGCGAGCGCTGGGGCTTCTTCAGCCGTGTCGTCGCGCCCGCTGACGTGTTGCCGCAGGCGCAGACCCTAGCGGGTGAAATTGCCGCTGGGCCGACCTTTGCCAACACCATGACCAAGCGCATGCTGGCGATGGAATGGGCGATGTCGGTGGAAGAAGCCATCGAGGCCGAGGCCATCGCGCAGGCTTTGTGCATGACGACGGAGGATTTCACCCGCGCCTTTGAGGCGTTTGCGGCGAAGCAAAAACCGGTATTCAAGGGGAATTGAGCGGCAGGCGTCCGCGGCCAGGTTATTGATGGCGACATGCGCTATCGGCGCCGTCATGCCCCGCGCATGCGGGGCATCCAGCATTCCAGAGAACTCTCCGTGAGCGCTGCCGCTGCGGCGACTGGATCGCCCGGTCAAGCCGGGCGATGACACCGGGCTCCGATTTGCTAAGGTGAAACCGGCCGACAGACAAGCTGCTTGCCGGCCAATTGCTTTAGGTTTAAAATAATTCGTAGCTCTCGAAAAAGGCGGATGAGGCTCCCATGAAGGTCGCGATCATCGGCGGTGGACCGGCTGGTCTCTACTCGGCGATCCTGCTCAAAAAGCAGCGGCCGGAGGCCGACATCACGGTCTATGAGCGCAACCGCGCCGACGACACCTTTGGCTTCGGCGTGGTGTTTTCGGATGCAACGCTCGACAATTTCGAGAAGTACGATCCCCCGAGCTATCGCCGGATCACCCAGGAGTTCGCTTATTGGGACGATATCGCCGTGCACTTCCGCGGCACGGTGCACCGCGTCGGCGGCAACGGCTTTTGCGGCTGTTCGCGCCGCCAGTTGCTGCTGATCCTGCAGGAGCGCGCGCGTGAACTCGGCGTTCGGCTGAATTTCGAGACCGAGATTGCGGACGAGGCTCGTTTTGCCGATGCCGACCTCGTGGTGCTCGCCGACGGCATCAACAGCCGGTTCCGAGAAAAACACGCCGCCCATTTCGAGCCTGAAGTGGATCTGCGCTCCAATGTCTTCGCCTGGATGGGTTCGACCCGGCCGCTGGATGCTTTCACTTTCATCTTCCAGGAGACGGAGTGGGGCCCGTTCATTGCGCATGCCTATCAATATGAGACCGGGCGATCGACCTGGATCTTCGAGACCGATCCCGAGACCTTCAAGCGCGCCGGCCTCACAGGCTTGAACGAGAAGCAATCCGCCGATCGGATGTCGGAGATCTTCGGCTGGTTCCTCGAGGGCCACCCACTGCTGACCAATCGCTCGATGTGGCGGAATTTCCCGATGATCCGCAGCCAGCGCTGGGTCAAGGACAACATGGTGCTGCTCGGCGACGCCAAGGCGACCGCGCATTTTTCGATCGGTTCCGGCACCAAGCTCGCGATGGAAGATGCGATCGCGCTTGCGGATGCCATGCAGAGCGCGCCGACGGTTCAGGCCGCGCTCGCGACTTACGAGCACGGCCGCCGCGAGGAAGTCGAGAAGACCCAGCATGCTGCCGACGTGTCGCTGGTCTGGTTCGAGCACGTCGATCGCTTCTGGGACTTCGATCCCGTGCAATTTGCGTTCGGTGTGATGACGCGGGCCAAAGCGATCACCTACGACAATCTGACGCTGCGCGCGCCGGAGTTTGTCAGCGAGGTGGATAAGGCTTTCGCGCGCCATGTCCGCGATCAGGGTTTTGACGCCGATGTCGACAAACCCTTGGCGCCGATGTTCCAGCCGTTGCGGCTGCGCGAGATGACCGTGGCGAACCGCGCCGTGGTCTCGCCGATGTGCATGTATTCGGCCGAGGAAGGCGTGCCGAACGATTTTCATCTGGTGCATTACGGCTCTCGCGCGCTTGGCGGCGCTGGTCTCATTTTCACCGAGATGACGTGCGTGGGGCGTGACGCGCGGATCACGCCCGGCTGTACAGGCTTGTGGAACGACGCGCAGGAAAAGGCATGGCGGCGCATCGTCGATTTCATCCATGTGAATTCCGCGGCAAAGATCTGCCTCCAGCTCGGCCATGCCGGCCGCAAGGGCGCGACCAAATTGATGTGGGACGGCATCGACCGCCCGCTCGAACAGGGCGGCTGGGACGTGATCTCGGCCTCGCCCGCTCCGTATTTTCCCGATAGCCAGGTCCCGCGCGAGATGGATCGCGCCGCGATGGACAAGGTAAAGGCCGAGTTCGTAGCCTCCGCCGAGCGCGGCGAAGCGTGTGGCTTCGACATGCTGGAACTGCATTGCGCCCACGGCTATCTGCTCGCAAGCTTCATTTCGCCGCTGACCAATCAGCGCACCGATAACTACGGCGGTTCGCTTGAGAATCGCCTGCGCTATCCGCTCGAAATATTCGAGTCGCTACGGTCGGTGTGGCCTTCGCACAAGCCGATGTCGGTGCGCATTTCCGCAACCGACTGGGCGGAGGGCGGCATCACTGGCGATGACGCGGTGGCGATCGCACGCGCCTTTGCCGAAAGAGGCGTCGATCTCGTCGATGTCTCCACCGGGCAGACCGTGCGCGATGCGCAGCCGATCTATGGCCGCATGTTCCAGACGCCGTTCTCCGATCAGGTCCGCAACGAGGCCCGCGTCGCGACCATGTGCGTCGGTAATATCACCACGGCCGATCAGGTTAACACCATCCTGGCCGCCGGCCGGGCCGATCTGGTGGCGCTCGGCCGTCCGCACCTCGTTGACCCCGGGTTCACCATGAGGGCGGCGGCCTGGTACGGCGCCAGCGACATCTTCAGCCCGCCGCAATATCTGCCCGGGAAGGAGCAGATTTTCCGCAATAGCATCAGGGACCGGCAGGACTTCGAAGACCTTAAAATTAAGGCTAAGCCGAAGACCCGCGCCGAGCTGAAGGCGGAAGCCACAAAGCCGCTTGCGGCCGAATAGGCCGGATGGCACGCTAGATCAGTTCCCTTTCCCTCAAGGCGGGGAGAGGGTGAAGTTCAGTGAGTATGTGGAGTAAGCGATGAAGGCGATTATCGTCGGCGGCGGCATCGGCGGCCTGACCACAGCCTTGATGTTGCGCGCGCGCGGTATCGGCTGCGAGCTGTTCGAACAGGCCGACACCATCCGCGAACTCGGCGTCGGCATCAACACACTGCCGCATGCGATCCGCGAACTCGCCGGCCTCGGTTTGTTGCAAAAGCTCGACGACGTCGCGATCCGCACCGACGTGCTTTATTACCTCAACCGCCATGGCCAGGAAGTCTGGCGCGACGTTCGCGGCATCGATGCCGGCCACGATGTGCCGCAATTCTCGATCCACCGCGGCCGGCTGCAAAACGTCATCCTTCAAGCGGTCGAGGAGCGGCTCGGCAAGGAAGCCATTCACACCGGTTGCAAGCTCGGGGCCTTCACCCAGGACGAGGGCGGGGTGACCGCGCATTTCTTCGATCGCTCGGGCCACCATATCAAGACGGTGCGCGGCGATATCCTGATCGGCGCCGACGGTATTCATTCGCGGGTGCGCGAGACGTTATTCCCGAACGAGGGGCCGCCGTGCTGGAACGGCCTGATGCTGTGGCGCGGCGCGCGCGACTGGCCGATGTTCTTGACCGGCCGCTCGATGATCGTGGCCGGCGGCCTCAACGCCAAGGTCGTGGTCTATCCGATCGCCGAAGGCTCGAGCCCGTCGAACCGGCTCACCAACTGGGCGGTGCTGGTGAAGATCGGCGACAGCAATTCCACTCCGCCACGCCGCGAAGACTGGTCGCGTCCGGGCCGCCGCGAGGAATTGATGCCGCATGTCGCGCGGTTCTCCGTGCCGCATGTCGATGTCGCCGGGCTTATTTCGGCGACGCCTGAATTCTACGAGTATCCGACCTGCGACCGCGATCCCTTGCCGTACTGGTCTGATGGGCGCGTCACGTTGCTCGGCGATGCCGCGCATCCGATGTATCCGGTGGGTTCGAACGGAGCGTCGCAAGCTATTCTCGATGCGCGGTGTCTGGCGGATCTATTGGCGCGTTCCGAACACCCGCGTCAGGCGATAAGGGAATATGAGCAGAAGCGCCTGCCGATGACGGCGGAAATCGTCCGTTCCAACCGCCGCGGCGGGCCGGAAGGCGTGATCGATGCGGTCGAGCAGCTCGCGCCCGATGGATTTACGGATATCGACAAGGTGCTCAGCTTCGCCCAGCGCGAAGCCATCGTGCGCGGCTACGCCAGCAAGGCCGGCTTTGCCGCCGTGCCGGGATTGGCAGCGGTGAGGGGGTAAATAATCCGCTTTCTCTGAAGGATTGTCGTTCCGGGGCGCTGCTTAGCAGCGAACCCGGAACCTCGAGATTCCGGGTCTGGTGCTGACGCACCATCCCGGAATGACGTCAGAGCCTCACGCGCCGGGAGGCGGGGGCAGGAAGTGAATGTTGTGTTCGGCGGCGAGCGCCACCACCGTTTCAGGATTCTGTTCCTTCAGATTGTGAATGCCCCAGAACAGGTCATAGAGCTTCTGCGTCGGTGAGACCCAGAACAGAACTTTCACGACCTGATCGGACTTGTTGAAGATGCCGTGCGGAATGCCCATGCCGAGCCGGACCAGATCGCCCGGCGTGGCCTGTGCGTCGGCGCCGGCGAGCATGAAGTCGAGCTTGCCTTCCAGCAGATAGAGATACTCGTCCTGGTCGGGATGGATGTGCGGCGGCACGAAGGTGCCCGGCGGAAACGTCGCATGCCACGAGAAGGAGTGGTCGGTGCGGCTCTTCGGAACATAGGTCTGGCCGAGAATATTCCAGGAGATGCCCTGGATGCCTTCATTGGCACGGGTGATGCCGGTGATCTCGCTCGTCATGTTGAAATTCACTCCCTCTCGTTTACGCTCTACTCAGCTTTGCCCGGCACGCATTCCTTGGCGTAACGGTCGGCGTCGTTCTCAAGCACCTTCTGCACGATCTGGGTCTCGAATTTGCCGTCGGCGCGCTTGGCCACCTTGGTCAGGTAAAAGTCCTGGATCGGATAGCCGTTGATGTTGAATTTGAAATTACCGCGCAGCGAGGTGAAATCGGCTTTCTTGAGAGCAGCCGCGACCGCCTCCTTGTTGGCGAGATCGCCCTTGACCGCCTTCACCGCGCTGTCGATCAGGAGCGCGGCGTCATAGCCCTGCATCGCATAGGTGGCGGGCACGCTGTTATAGGCCGCTTCATAACCGGCGACGAATTTCTTGCTCTGGGGATTGTTCAGGTCGGGCGCCCAGTCCGCGCCGCCGAACATGCCGACCGCTGCATCCTGCTGCGCCGGCAGCGTGGATTCATCGACCGTGAAAGCCGACAGCACCGGAATCTGGTCCGCCAAACCCGCCTGCTTGTATTGCTTCACCAGGCTCACGCCCATGCCGCCCGGCATGAAGGTGAAGACGGCGTCGGGCTTCTGCGAGGCGATCTTGGAGAGTTCGACCTGGAAATCGAGCGTGCCGAGCGGTACGTAGCTTTCCTCGGTGATTTCGCCTTTGTAGTCGAGCTTGAAGCCGGCCGCCGAATCCTTGCCGGCCTGATAGTTCGGTTCCAGCACATAGACGCGCTTGTAGCCGCGATCCTGCGCGACCTTGCCGAGGACCTCATGCGGCTGATCGTTCTGGTAGGAGGTGACATAGAAGAATGGGCTGCAATTCTTGCCCGCATAGATCGAGGGACCGGCATTCGGACTGATCAGGAAGGTCTTGTTATCGGTGACCGGCCTGTGGATCGCCTGAAGGATGTTGGAGAAGATCGGGCCGACGACAAAATCGACCTTGTCGCGTTCGAGCAGACCCTTGACCTTGGAAACCGCGGCGTCGGGTTTCAGTTCGTCATCGACGACCACAACCTCGACGTCACGCCCGCCCATCTTGCCGCCGAGGTCCTTGACCGCGAGCGCAAAGCCGTCGCGGACCTGTGTCCCCAGCGCGGCCGCTGGACCTGACAGGGTCACGATCACGCCGACCTTCAGTTTTTCCTGCGCGGCGGCCGGACTGGCGAGCACTCCGGTTACGGCCACAGCGGCGGCCCATTTCAACTGTTGACGCATGACCCTCTCTCCCTTGATGGCCCGCATATCGGACCCCACCCCTTTAATAAGTGCCGGCAGCTTATGCTGATGATGGCAGGGGCGGCAAGCGACGACCGCTTGCCCGGCCATTGGCGACCAAACCATGACGTTAACATGCAAAGGCCGCGCCAATTGTTTGAAACTTAAAGAAATTTGCCAAACCTTCCGAACCCCCACCGCGGTCAAGCGTTTTGACTTGAAGAGGCTCTTCAATTACTCGAAGGTTAAAATACCTGGTAGCAGCGGGCGCCGGGCAAGCATGGTTGCAACATGATCCTTGATTCCGAGACCAAGGCCGTTGAGCTTCCCGGCGATCACGGCAGCGAGCTTCGGCTGTGGCTGCGGCTTTTGACCTGCACGACCCTGATCGAGGGCGAAGTCCGCAGCCGCCTGCGTGAGCGCTTCGACGTTACCCTGCCGCGGTTCGACCTGATGGCCCAGCTCGACAAGGCGCCGGAGGGGATGACGCTGTCGGATGTCTCCAAACGGATGATGGTCTCTAACGGCAATGTGACGGGTCTCGTCGAACGGCTGGTCGAATCCGGACATCTCGACCGGCGGACTTCGGTGAATGACCGGCGTGTGCAGGTGATCCGGTTGACCAAGGCTGGCCGGGCCGAATTCCGCAAGATGGCGGCCGAGCATGAAAACTGGATCGCCGATATCTTTGCCGGTCTTTCGCCGAAAGACCTGCGTGAATTGATGCGGCTGCTCGCCAAGGCCAAGGCATCCGCGCATAAATCCGCGCAGAGCAGAGGCTGAGGGATAGCTGTGAGCGGCGGCATCGACTACGAAGTCGAATACAACAACCGGGCCCGCGTCCCGGAAAACCCGGCACTGATGGCGGGCTGGGCGAGGGACGCAGCCGCCTATCGTGAGCAACACGCGCCGCGCCGGATCGTCTATGGGGCGGGTCCGCGCCATGTGATCGATCTCTTCACAAGCGAGGGTCAAGACCACAGCAACGTGCCGCTCGTTGTTTTCATTCATGGCGGCTATTGGCAGGCGCTGGACGGATCGTGGTTCAGCCATATGGCGCGTGGGCTGAACGCGCATGGAATTGGCGTCGCCGTTCCAACTTACGATCTCTGCCCGCAGGTTTCGGTCGCCGGGATCATCGAACAAATGCGTCAGGCGACGCGCGAACTGGCGAAGCTTTCGGGGCGGCTTGTCGTCAGCGGCCATTCCGCCGGCGGGCATCTGGCCACCTGCATGCTGGCGACCGACTGGAAGGCCTGTAATCCGTCCCTGCCGCCGGATCTCGTGAGCGCGGCTTATGCGATCTCCGGACTATTTGAGCTCGAGCCGCTGGTTCCGACCTCCATCAACAAGGCGTTGGGTCTCGACCCTGCCACTGCCCACGCTGCAAGTCCGCTGTTCTGGAAGCCGCCCAGCCACGGCAGCGTGGATGCGGTCGTTGGCGAGGCAGAAAGCGCGGAATATCACCGGCAAAGCCGGACCATCGTTGAAATTTGGGGCAAGGCCGGCCTTGAGACGAAGTACGGTACTGTGCCTGCGGCCAATCATTTTACGGCGATTGCGCCGCTTTCCGACCCTGCTTCGTCAATGACCTTGCGGCTGAAAGAATTG
>Ga0116129_1000043_pt1 | contig 94110 bp, 101 predicted proteins | sample June2015DPH_17_2_FD_89732 | JGI IMG/M metagenome (GOLD analysis project Ga0116129, IMG submission 89732) | Peatland microbial communities from SPRUCE experiment site at the Marcell Experimental Forest, Minnesota, USA - June2015DPH_17_10 | ecosystem: Environmental > Terrestrial > Soil > Wetlands... | reverse complement strand
CTTCAACGGCTACCGTCCGCAGTTCTACTTCCGCACGACGGACGTGACTGGTTCGGCGAAGCTTCCTGCGGGCACGGAGATGTGCATGCCCGGCGACAACATCCAGCTGGAGATCACGCTGCACACTCCGGTCGCGATGGAGAAGGGCCTCCGCTTCGCCATCCGCGAAGGCGGACGCACCGTAGGCGCAGGAACCATCTCCGAGATCATCAAGTAACAGAAGATTTCGGTGAAGTTTGTAGTTCAAGATTAACGAGGGCTGCCGGCCCATTGAAGAAGTGAGAAAGAAATGACCGGCAGCTACTCCAACAGTTCTTTGAAGCAGGAAAGAGAAAACAATGGCTGGACAGAGAATCAGAATTCGTTTGAAGGCGTATGACTACCGCGTGCTGGACACGTCAACCGGCGAGATCGTCGAGACAGCCAAGCGCACCGGAGCCCAGGTTGCGGGTCCTATTCCGCTACCCACCATGAAGAACAAGTACTGCGTTCTTCGCTCGCCCCACGTCGACAAGAAGTCGCGCGAGGCCTTCGAGATTCGCACGCACAAGCGGCTGATCGATATCCTTGAGCCAACCCAGCAGACGGTTGATGCGCTCATGAAGCTCGATCTTCCAGCAGGCGTGGACGTAGAGATTAAGACGGTTCAGAAATAGCAGTATTAACCCGGCAGTGCTGAGCCAATGAGCCAGCATGATGAGGAAAGGAAACGGCAATGTCAGTAACAGGAATTCTCGGTAAAAAAATCGGCATGACCCAGATCTTCGATGATCGCGGCGACATTCACCCGGTCACCGTGCTCAAGGCTGGCCCGTGCGTCATCACCCAGCTCAAAACCCTGGCCAAAGACGGCTACGATGCCGCGCAGATCGGCTACGTCGATTTCGTCAAGGCCTCGAAGATCAACAAGGCCATGACCGGCCACTTCGCCAAGTCGAACGTCCCTCCGGTCAAGATGATCAAAGAGGTCGCTCTCGAAGCGATCAAGCCGGTTGAAGGCGAAGAGAAGGCGACCGTCAAGGCTGGCGACCGTATCCTGGTCGACATCTTCAACGACGAAAAGTTCGTCGACGTCATCGGAACCTCCAAGGGCCGCGGTTTTGCCGGCGTCATTCGCCGCCACGGCTTCGGCGGCGGTCCCAAGTCGCACGGTCACATGTTCCAGGTGCAGGGTTCGATCGGCGCCTCGTCCTTCCCGTCACGAGTATTTCCTGGTCAGCGTATGCCCGGGCACATGGGTCACGAGCAGGTCACCGTCCGCAACCTCCGCATCCGCGGCATCGATCTTGAAGACAACCTCCTCATGGTCGAAGGCGCAGTACCCGGCCCGCGTGATGGCTTCGTGCTCATCTCCAAGGCCAAGGCCCCACCGAGAGAGCGTCGCGGATTTGCCGGAGCCGCAACGAAGGACGCACTGAAGGCTTCGAAGAAGGCTGCACCGAAGAAGAAGTAAAGAAAGATAACCGGGGCGGCTTTTGTTTCTTGAAAACTCAAGTCGCCTGACAAACAAAGTTTTTGCTCGCCGCATCGATGGCGAGCGCAAAGAGAGAAGAACGATGGCAAACATCAACGTAGTCAATCTAGCGGGAAAGAAAGTCGGTGACTTTGAACTTGCCGACGAAGTCTTCGCTGGCGAGATCAACGACGGCCTCCTTTGGGAGTCGGTCAAGCATTATCGCGCCGCCCTCCGTCAGGGAACAGCCTCTACCAAGAGCCGCAACGAAGTCTCAGGCGCTGGCAAGAAGCTCTGGAAGCAGAAGGGAACCGGCCGCGCTCGCGTCGGATCCATCCGTACCCCGCTCTGGCGCGGCGGCGGTACGGTCCACGGACCGAAGCCTCGCAGCTACGAGTATGCTTTCCCGCAGAAGAAGCTGATGGGCGCGCTCCGCTCCGCCATCGCTGCAAAGATCGCCGACGGCAAGTTCACCATCGTCGACTCCTTCGAGGTCCCCGAGGCCAAGACCAAGCTCTTCCGCACGGCCCTCGACAAACTCGAGGCCGGCAAGACCACCCTGCTGGTTGAGAGCAGCCGCAAGCTCGACGAAAAGCTCTATCTCGGCTCGCGCAATCTCGCCGGTGTCGAACTCGTACTCAGCTCCGAGGTCCATCCCTACGACCTGCTCCGCTACGAGCACGCCGTCTTCTCGAAGGATGCCATCGAGGCCCTGCAGGAGACCCTCAAGAAGTTTGTATCGAAGCGCAAAGCTGCAGCGCAGAAGGAGGTTGCGTAATGCCAACCCTCTATACCGTCATTCGCCGCCCCCTCATCACTGAGAAGGGCATGACCGTGAAGGAGACGCAGAACACCTTGGTGTTCGAGGTCGATCTCAAGGCCACCAAGACCGAAGTCAAGCAAGCTGTTGAGAGTCTCTTCAAGGTCAAAGTCACAGGTGTTCGCACCACGACTGTCGAGGGCAAGGAGCGCCGCCGGGGCAAGTTTGCCGGCTACCGCCCCGACTGGAAGAAGGCTTACGTCCGTCTCAAAGACGGCGAGAAGATGCCGGAGTATCTCAACAGCCTCTAAGCGAGATTTTTTCGCCGCAACAGAATTCAGGAACCGAAGCGCCGCTGAGCAATCAGCAGCGCAGGCAAGGGAATAAAGACGATGCCGATCAAATCATTTCGACCGATTACCCCATCACTCCGCTTCACGACGAGTCTCGTCAACGACGACATCACGACGGACAAGCCGCACAAGCCGCTGCTTGCCGTAAAGCAGCGCACCGGCGGCCGCAACAGCACAGGCTCGCTCAGCGTGCGCCACCACGGCGGCGGGCACAAGCAGAAGCTCCGCATCATCGACTTCAAGCGTGACAAGTACGGCATCCCGGGCACAGTGGCGACGGTCGAGTACGATCCGAACCGCAGCTCCCGCATCGCGCTGATCCACTACGCGGACGGCGAGAAGCGTTACATCATCCAGCCCATCGGTCTCACGGTCGGCCAGTCGATTATGTCCGGCCCTCACGCCGATATTCTCGTTGGCAATGCTCTGCCGCTCAAGAACATCCCCGCCGGTACAACAGTTCACAACATCGAACTCCGCCCCGGCAAGGGCGCACAGATGGCCCGTTCGGCAGGCGCTCAGGTTCAGCTCGTTGCCAAGGAAGGCGACTACGCCCTGCTCAAGCTGCCCTCCGGCGAAACCCGCAAGGTTCTCATCGAGTGCATGGCAACCATCGGCCAGGTTGGCAATACCGACCACGAGAACACAACAACTGGCAAGGCAGGACGCAACCGTTGGAGAGGAATTCGCCCATCCAACCGCGGTGTCTCCATGAACCCCGTCGACCACCCGCACGGTGGTGGTGAAGGTAAGACCTCGGGCGGCCGCCATCCGGTCACTCCGTGGGGGCAACCCACTCGTGGATACAAGACCCGCAACAACAAGCGGACGGATGTCTTCATCGTTAAGCGTAGAAGCAAGTAAAGAAAGTTTTCAGCAGATCGCTTTGTTTTTAGATTTTAGTTCCGTAGCAAAGTGCAACACCAAGTCTCGCAAGCAAGAGATTCGTCGTATCCAGCATCGCAACAAAGAAAGTCGGAGCTCAGCACAATGTCACGTTCAGCAAAAAAAGGTCCCTTCATCGACGACCACCTTACCAAGAAGATCGACGCGATGAATCAGGTCAACGACAAGAAGGTGGTGCGCACCTGGTCCCGCCGGTCCACCATCCACCCGGACTTCGTCGGTCACACCATCGCCGTGCACAACGGACGCAAGTTCATCCCGGTCTACGTGACCGAGAACATGGTCGGCCACAAGCTCGGTGAGTTCGCGGCGACCCGCACCTTCAAGGGCCACTCCGCGCGCGCTGCTGAGACCGCGGCGAAGCCCAAGTAAAGCAAGATAAGCAGAAACTCGTTTTTACGTTTCAAGGACGAAGATTATGGCTAACGCATTAGAAAAAATCAGAGAGTTCCGCGCCGAGGCGAAGTTCCAGCGCACCAGCCCGCAAAAGGCGAAGCTAGTGCTGGATCTCATCAAGGGTCTTCGCGTCGAGCAGGCGCTCAACACCGTTCACTTCAGCACCAAACGCATGGCGCCTGTGATCGAAAAGGTTCTGCGTTCGGCGATCCAGAACGCAACCTACGTCTCGCAGGAGCAGGGTCTCGACGTGGACGTCGACAACCTCTACGTCCGGACCGCCGTCGCGAACGAAGGCCCGCGCATGAAGCGCATCCGCCCCGCTCCGATGGGCCGCGCCTTCCGCTACCAGCGCAGGCTCGCACACATCATCGTTACCGTTGCCGAGAAGAAGAAGCCGGTCACTGCCATCAGCGCAGCCGCCGATTCCACTTCGGCCCCGGCAGCGAAAAAGGCCACGAAGAAGGCAGCCAAGACCGCGGCAAAGCCCGCAGCCAAGAAGGCCGCCGCAAAGAAGACAGCCGTCAAGAAGACTGCAGCCAAGAAGGCCGCGAAGTAAGCAGTTTCTTGTAAACCTAAGGTTTGCACTAACGCCCGCCGGCTCAACCGGAGAGGGCACAGAGTAAAGGGAAGCTATGGGACAGAAAGTCCATCCGTATGGGTTGCGCCTCGGCATCAACAAGCCGTGGAAATCACGCTGGTTCGTCGAGCGCGGCTATGACAAGCTGCTGGTCGAAGACGTCAAGCTCAAGGCTGAGCTGCGCGATAAGCTGAAAGCCGCCGGCGTCAGCTCGGTCGAAGTCGAGCGCCCAGGCAATAAGCTGCGCCTGATCATCCGCACTGCGCGTCCAGGCATTATCATCGGCCGCAAGGGCGCTGAGATCGACAAGCTCAAGGCCGACATTCAGAAGCGCACAAGCCGCGAGGTGTTCATCGACATCCTTGAGGTCAACAAGCCCGAGCTCGATGCTCAGCTTGTCGCTGAGAACATCGCGCTACAGCTCGAGAAGCGTGTCAGCTTCCGCCGCGCCATGCGCAAGTCGGTCGACTCAGCTCTCCGCTTCGGCTGCAAGGGCATTAAGGTTCGCGTCTCCGGTCGTCTCAACGGAAACGAGATCGCCCGCTCCGAGTGGTATCTCCAGGGTCGTCTGCCGCTGCACACCCTGCGCGCCGACATCGACTACGGTTTTGCCGAGGCGCATACGACCTACGGCATCATCGGCGTCAAGACCTGGGTCTACCGTGGCGACATCTACGAGCAGAAGAAGCGCCGCGATCAGGGCGTGACGACTGGTGCGTTCGCGTCCTAGAGTTTTTCCCGGCATTGCCGGAGTTTCCGGGGAACATATCCCCGAAAGAGTGAAGAGGGTTTTCTTATGTTGATGCCAAAGAAGGTCAAGTATCGCAAGCAGCAGCGCGGCCGCATGATGGGCAAAGCGTGGCGCGGCTCCGATCTTTCGTTCGGCGACTACGGCCTCAAGGTCATGGAGTGCGGTTACATCACCGACCGCCAGATAGAAGCCAGTCGTATTGCGATGACGCGTTTCATCAAGCGTGGCGGCAAGGTCTGGCTCCGTCTGTTCCCGGACAAGCCCATCACCAAGAAGCCTGCCGAAACCCGTATGGGTAAGGGCAAAGGCGCTCCAGATCACTGGGTCTGCGTCGTTCGCCCCGGCCGCATCCTCTTCGAGATGGAAGGCGTCACCCCGGAGCTCGCCAAAGAGGCCATGCGTCTCGCGGCCCATAAGCTTCCGCTTAAGACGAGCTTCGTGCAACGCCACGATGTCAAAGTCACGGTAGCCGCCAAGTAGCTTTTAGCAGTTCAAGGAAAAGACAATGGAATTCGAAAAGATTCGCAACCTCAGTGACGAAGAGCTCAAGAGCGAGCAGGCCAAGGCCGGCGAGCAGCTCTTCCGCATCCGCTTCCAGAAGAGCCTCGGCAACAACGAAGGCATCAAGAAGCTGCGGACGCTCAAGCTGGACATCGCCCGCATCAAGACCGTCGAGCGTCAGCGCGCTCTCGCAGCCGAGAAGGCTGTCAACCCCGTCGTCACCAACGTCGCGCCGGCCAAGAGCACTCGCACCGCCCGCAAGAAAGCGAAGAAGGATTAATCATGGCAGACACAACCAAGACCCCCGCAGCCGCGACGCCCGCCGAACCCACTACCTCTCGTCGCAACGAGAAGGTCGGCATCGTCGTCTCGACCAAGATGCAGAAGACCATCGTCGTCGAGATCGAGATGCGCAAGGCTCATCCCAAGTACAAGCGCGTGATGAAGTCGAACAAGAAGTTCTATGCGCACGACGAGCAGAACTCCGCCCGCGTCGGCGACGTCGTCCGCATCCGCGAGGCTCGCCCTCTGTCGAAGCTGAAGCGCTGGTCGCTCGAGGAGATCGTTCGCCGCTCCTCGCTCGCCCTCACGGATGACAAGGCCGCAGTAGCCGTCGAAGCCAAGTAGTTCAAGCCAGGGCATGAGCTCCGGCCGTATCGCCCCGCAGAAACACCAGGAGAAGAACGATGTCAGTACAAATGAGAACAATGCTTGACGTAGCCGATAACTCAGGCGCGCGCAAGTTGCAGGTAATCCTGCCCCTCGGTGGCGGTCTTGGTAGAAAGGCCGGTCTTGGGGATGTTGTAACCGCAGCCGTCAAGGAAGCCTCGCCCGATGGCACCGTCAAAAAGGGCAAAGTCGTCAAGGCCGTGATCGTTCGCACGCGCAAAGAGTATCGCCGCAAGGACGGCACCTATATTCGCTTCGACCAGAACGCTGCTGTCGTCATCAATGACGCAATGGAGCCCGTCGGCACCCGCGTCTTCGGTCCCGTGGCCCGCGAACTCCGCGAGAAGAAGTTTCTCAAGATCGTCTCGCTCGCGCCCGAGGTCATATAGTTGCGAGTTGTCAGTTGCGAGTTGCGAGTTGAGAGTTCTCAATCGCGAGCAAATTGACGACCTGCAACCTGTAACTGACAACTACTAAGCGGATTCCGGCTCCGACAGATAGCCGAGGCAGGAGAGAGAGTTATGGCAGGCATCAAGATTAAGCGCAACGATAAAGTCGAAGTGATCGCGGGTAAGGATAAAGGCAAGCAGGGCCGCGTCCTCCGCGTCGTTGCCGACAAGAATCGCGTCCTCGTCGAGGGCGTCATGATGGTGAAGAAGCACGTCAAGCCCAACCCGCAGCGCAACATCAAGGGCGGCATCGCCGAGCAGGAGTCCACCATCCACATCTCGAACGTCATGCTGGTCGACGCCGAGGGCAACAAGACCCGCGTTGGTTCGCGCTTGGAAGGCGACACCAGGGTTCGCTTCTCGAAGGCAAGCGGCAACACAATCCCCGAGAAGAAAAGCAAGAAGTAAGAAGTTTGAAGCAATTGCAGTTTAAATCCTTGTAACAACGGTTCACCCCACGCATCGGTACACGGCCAGAAACCAATCCGGCAACCGTGGAGAAAGAGAAGAACATCATGGCAGCACGGCTGAAGCAGAAGTACGAGACCGAGATCAAGCAGGCGCTGGGCAAAGAGCTCAACATCACCAACGCCATGGCCATCCCTAAGCTTGAAAAGATCGTCATCAACATGGGTCTCGGCGAAGCCACCCAGAACGTCAAGATCATGGACCCCCTGGTAGCCGACCTCGCCGCCATCGCCGGACAGAAGCCCGTCACCACCAAGGCCAAGAAATCCATCGCAGCCTTCAAGGTGCGTGAGGGCATGCCCATTGGCGCGATGGTCACCCTGCGCGGCGACACGATGTACGAGTTCCTCGACCGCCTCATCTCCATCGCTCTTCCCCGCGTCCGCGACTTCCGTGGCGTCTCCTCGAAGAGCTTCGATGGCCGCGGCAACTACACCCTTGGCCTCCGCGATCAGCTCATCTTCGCTGAGATCGACTACGCCAAGGTCGACAAGCTCAAGGGCATGAACGTCACCATCGTTACGACGGCGAAGGACGACAACGGTGCCCGCGCTCTCCTGAAGGGCTTTGGAATGCCTTTCCGCGTTGGAGCGTAATTACGAAGCCGGGCCCATTGGCCTCGAACACGTTTGCAGCAAAGATAGAGAGTAAACAACATGGCAACTACAGCAAAGCGCGTCAAAGACGCAAAGAAACCGAAGTTCAAGTCTCGCCAGCACAACCGCTGCCAGCTCTGCGGTCGTCCTCGCGCGTTCCTTCGCAAGTTCGGCGTATGCCGTCTCTGCTTCCGTTCGCTCGCCCTCAAGGGAGAAATTCCGGGCGTCGTCAAGTCGAGCTGGTAGAATAGAAGAATCCGTGCGCAGCTCCACGGCGCACTTACTCCAGAGACCTCATCAGGGCGTCAGCTTATGGTGCAGAAGTCTGGACGTATCACCCGAAACAAACATCCCCGCAGGTTCTCGTGAGAGACACTCGTGAGCGAACGGGGGATGAAGGAGAATGAATGAACCTCACTGACCCAGTAGCCGACTTCCTGACTCGCATCCGCAACTCCATCCGTGCCCGTCACCAGAAGCTCGACGTCCCCGCATCCAAGCTCAAGGCCGAGATCGCTCGCATCCTCAAAGAAGAGGGCTACATCGCAAACTACAAGCCCACCGAAGAGAATGGGCAGAAGGTCCTCCGCGTCTATCTCAAATATGGCCCGAATAACGAAGCCGTCATCCGCGATCTGCAGCGCGTCTCCCGTCCCGGTTGCCGTGTTTACCTCGGCCGCGACGAGATCCGCCGCGTTCAGGGTGGCCTCGGCATCTCCATCATGACCACCCCCAAGGGCGTTATGACCGGCCGTCAGGCCCGTCGCGAAGGTGTCGGCGGCGAGATTCTCTGCGAAGTCTGGTAAAGAGAAAATCAACCAGGCCTTTTGTAAGTTTTTGAACTTTAGATTCACCCGGCTGCAGTGGAACGATCAGCAGAGGCTATCGCGACTCGCAAGCCATAAAAGGATTCATCATGTCACGTATTGGTAAGAAGCCGATTCCTCTCCCCGCCGGTGTTAAATACTCGGTCAGTGAGAACGGCAGTTCCGTCCTGGTCGAAGGCCCGAAGGGCAAAGTCAGCGCCCTGCTCCCGGGCGGCATCACCATCGTCCAGAAGGACGGCAACCTTGTCACCGAGCGTCAGAACGACAAGCAGGCAGCCTTCCACGGCCTCGCCCGCGCTCTCGTCTTCAATGCAGTCACCGGTGTCACCACCGGCTGGACCAAGGACATCGACATCGTTGGCATCGGATACCGCGCCGAGATGAAGGGGAAGGGTATGGTCGTCTTCACCCTCGGCTACTCTCACCCCATCGAGTTCCCCTTGCCCACTGGCATTTCGGTTGAGATCGACCCCAAGCAGACACACCTCACCATCTCCGGCATCGACCGGCAGAAGGTAGGTCAGGTCGCCGCCGACATGCGCTCGCTCCGTAAGCCCGACCCCTATAAGAACAAGGGCGTCCGCTACACGGGAGAGAAGCTGAAGAAGAAGGTCGGCAAAACCGGAGCGAAGTAAGTTTTTGTGAGGAGTGGCTGCAAGTAGTACCACTCCTCATTCCACACAGTTCGAATAACCGAACGTCCCCAGCACTCTGGGTACGCCACTAGGAAGGAAAGCTACTATGATCAATCCCCGCCCACGCAACGTCATCCGCAAGCGCGTGCACACCCGCATCCGCGAGAAGATGTCCGGCACCGCCGAGCGTCCGCGCCTCAACGTCTACCGCTCGCTCAACCAGATCTATACCCAGCTCATCGACGACCTTAACGGCGTTACGATCGCCTCTGCCTCCTCTTTGGGCAAGAAGGGTGAAGAGAAGCACTACGGTGGCAACGTCGCCGCTGCCCGTGAGGTTGGCAAGCTCATCGCCGAGCGTGCGAAAGAGAAGGGCATCAAGAAGGTGGTCTTCGATCGTGGCGGCTATCTCTACCACGGCCGCGTAAAGGCTCTCGCCGACGCAGCCCGCGAAGCGGGTCTCGACTTCTAAGGTTTCCCAAGGCGCCTCATTGGCAGCCAGAAAGCTGGATAAGACATTATGGCAATGAAGAAAAAAATCGATGCGAACCGCCTCAACCTCAAGGACGAGGTCGTCTCGATCAACCGCGTCACCAAAGTCGTCAAGGGCGGTAAGAACATGTCCTTCGCCGCACTCGTCGTCATCGGTGATCCCGGCGAAGGCGTCGTCGGCTACGGCTCCGGCAAGGCGAAAGAAGTTCCCCAGGCCATCCGCAAGGGGATCGAGTCCGCCAAGAAGAACCTGCACAAGGTCAACCTGACCCAGAGCACGATTCCTCACCAGGTCCTCGGCCACTATGGCGCGGGTCAGGTGATGCTCAAGCCCGCCCCCGAAGGCACCGGCGTCATCGCCGGAAAGACGGTTCGCGCCGTCATGACCGCGGCCGGCGTGCAGAACGTGCTCACCAAGAGCCTCGGCTCGGCGAACCCGCATAACGTTATCAAGGCCACCTTCGACGCTCTCATCCAGCTTCGCAACAAGGCCGAAGTCGCCGCCCTGCGCGGCAAGGCAGAGGAAGAGCTCTAAGCTCAACCTTCGAATCAGATTCCAGGAGCTCTTTCATGGCTAAGAAGAACGAAATCGCCAAAATCAAGCTGCAATACTTCCGTTCGCAGATCTGTACCCCGGTCAAGCACAAGCTCGTCGTCAAAGGCCTCGGGTTCACCCGTCTTAACCAGATCGTCGAGCGCGAGGACACCCCATCCATTCGTGGCATGGTCGCCAAGATCCCCCATCTCGTCCGCGTCGTCGAGTAGTTTGGTCTTCGGCACGATTCGTCGTGTCATGTAGCAATGTTTAAGCGCACGGCTTCAGCCGTGCCGCAGCAGTAAGACTTTCATGGGGCTTCGGCGCCTGAGGTCAAATTCAAATGCGAGTCGGCCAGCCAACGAGCTAACCGGCGTTAAGCGAGGAAACAATGGCAATCCGTAATCTCTCCAATCTCCGCGCCCCTAAAAAGGCGAACGAAAACAAGAAGCGTGTCGGCCGCGGTATGGGTTCGGGTATGGGTAAGACTTCTACCCGCGGACACAAGGGTCAGGGCTCCCGCTCCGGCTCCTCCCTTATGCGTGGCTTTGAAGGCGGCCAGATGCCCCTTCACCGCCGTCTGCCCAAGCGCGGCTTCACCAACATCTTCCGCGTCGAATACCAGGTCCTCGGCCTCGACCGCGTCGCCGAGATTGCAGCCGCCGAAAACATCTCCGAGTTCACCCTCGATAAGATCGTTGCCCTTGGCCTCCTCCGCAAGAAGAATGGCCTCATCAAGGTCCTCAACAACGGGGAGATCAAGACCGCGGTCACCGTCCACGCGCACAAGTTCTCGAAGACCGCTCAGGAAGCGATCGAGAAGGCTGGCGGCAAGGCCATCCTGATTGGCTAGGCACCATTTAGAATAAAGTGGCAGGCGAGGGCACACGCCCTCGCATCGCCGTTTTACCAGAACACAGTCTCACCCCGAGGTTCCAAGCACCCGATGTTCGAGAAAATCGCAAACATCTTCCGAATTCCCGACCTCCGCAAGCGCGTCCTCTTCACGCTTGGCATGTTGGCCGTCTACCGCCTCGGCGGGCACATTCCCACCCCCGGTATCAACGCCGATATGCTCGCCCAGTTCTTCAATCAGAACTCCGGCTCAGCCCTCGGCCTCGTCGATCTCTTCTCCGGCGGAAACCTCCGCAAGCTCACCGTCTTCGCCCTCGGCATCATGCCGTACATCACGGCGTCGATCATCTTCCAGCTCCTCACCGTCATCTACGAGCCGCTCGCGAAGCTCCAGAAGGAAGGCGAGCTCGGCCGCCGCAAGATCACGCAGTGGACCCGCTACGTCACCGTCCTTCTCGGCATCGTACAGTCCTTCGCCATCGCGCTCACGCTGACCAACACCAGCACCGGCCAGTCGATGGTCACCATCTCCCGCGCCGCCTTTATTCCGCTCTGCGTCATCACACTCACCGCCGGCACCGCCTTCATCATGTGGCTGGGTGAGCAGATCACCGAGCGCGGCATCGGCAACGGCATGAGCCTCCTTATCTTTGCCGGCATCGTCGTCGGCCTGCCCCGAGGCGTCGAAAACCTCTACGAGAAGGTCCGCGACAGCGCCTGGGGAGCCCTTACTCCCATCGCCGTTATCGCTCTCGTCGCCGGCATGATCGCCGTTGTCGCCTTCATCGTCTTCGTCGAGCGCTCCGAGCGCCGAATCCCCGTCCAGTACGCCAAGCGCATCGTCGGCCGCAAGATGATGGGCGGCCAGTCCACCTTCCTGCCCCTCAAGGTCAACTCCGGCGGCGTCATGCCGGTCATCTTCGCCAGCTCCATTCTCTCCGCCCCGTTACTCTTCTCCGGCGCTCACATCTTCGGCTACTCTCTCCAGGACTCAGCCTTCTTCGGCCCGATCTTCCGCGCCATCGCTCCCGGCGAACCCTGGTACGAGATCCTTCAAATCGCTGCCATCATCTTCTTCGCCTACTTCTATATCTCCATCGTCTTCCGCCCAGACGACATCGCCGACAACATGCGCAAGTACGGCGGCTTCATCCCCGGCATCCGCCCCGGCAAGCGCACCGCCGACTTCATCAACGATGTCCTCACCCGCATCACCCTGGTCGGCGCCCTTTACCTCATCATCATCACCATCATTCCGACCTTCCTCATCAGCGGAATTCACTTCAACCACCTCTGGCTCATCGGCCCGATCTTTGATCACTTCCCCTCCTGGGTGACCAACGGTCTCGGCGTTAACTTCTACTTCGGCGGCACCTCGCTGCTCATCGTTGTTGGCGTTGCCATGGACACCGTCCAGCAGATCGAATCGCAGCTCATCATGCGCCACTACGACGGCTTCACTCCCAAGAGCGGCCGCATTCGTGGTCGCAAGAGCTGGTAGGGAATTTGAGCACCTTGACCACTAACACAGCATCAGAAACCGAGACGGCCCCGGCAGACAACAACTTTCTCCCCGGGCCGGTTCTCCTTTTAGGCGCTCCCGGCGTCGGCAAAGGCACGCAGGCCAAAGCTCTCATGGCCGCCTATGGAATCCCTCAAATCTCCACCGGCGACATCCTGCGCGCCAATATCTCCAAAGGCACCCCGCTCGGCAAGCAGGCGAAGGTCCTCGTCGATCAAGGCACGCTCGTCTCAGACGATCTCGTCAACCAGATGGTCGCCGACCGTCTCTCTCAGCCCGACACGCTCCGCGGCTATATCCTCGACGGTTTCCCGCGCACCCTCAACCAGGCGACCTGGCTCGACGCGCAACTATCCTCGGGCTCGACCACTCTTCCCGTTGTTGCCATCAGCATCGTCGTCGACTACGAGCAGCTTCTCCACCGCATCACCGGCCGCCGCATCTCACCCGCAGGCCGCATCTACAACACCTATTCGAATCCGCCGGTAGTCTCAGGCATCTGTGACGTCGATGGCTCAAATCTCGTTCAGCGTCCTGATGACTCCGAGGCCGTCTTCACCGAGCGGATGAAGACCTTTCAAACCCAGACAGCTCCCGTCATCGAGCACTACCGCAGACAGGGCCGCTTCGAAGAGATCAATGGCGACCAATCAGTCGAACAGGTCACCGCAGCCATCGAAGCCTCCCTCAAGCGACTCCGAACGTCGAAACACTAGAAGCATCTAACTGCCTATGGCCATCATGATCAAAACGCCGCGCGAGATCGAAAAAATGCGGATCTCCGGCAAGGCCCTCCGCCAGGTCCACAACGCGATCGCGCCCCACGTCGTCGCAGGCGCCTCGACGATGGACCTCGAAGAGATCGCCATCAAAAAGATCGCCGAACTAGGCGCCATTCCGGCCTTCAAGGGCTACCACGGCTATCCCGCCGCCCTCTGCACCTCAGTCAACGACGAGGTCGTCCACGGAATCCCCAACGCCAAACGCATCCTCAAAGAAGGCGACATCCTCTCGATCGACTGCGGCGTTATCATCGACGGCTACTACGCCGATGCTGCCGTAACCTACCCCATCGGCCAGGTCTCGCCCAAAACCGTCAGGCTCCTCGAAATAACCCAGACCTCCCTTGAAAGGGCTATCCAGCAGTGCCAGGTTGGAGGCCGCCTCGGCGATATCTCCGCCGCCGTCCAGGAGATCTGCGAGGCCGAAGGCTTCGGCGTCGTCCGCGAGTTCGTCGGCCACGGTATCGGCCGCGCCATGCACGAAGACCCCCAGGTCCCCAACTTCGGCCCGGCAGGCAAAGGCCCCCGTCTCAAAGCCGGCATGGTCTTGGCCATCGAGCCCATGATCAACGCCGGAGGCCCAGAAGTCCGAGTCCTCAAAGACGGCTGGACAGCCATAACCGTCGACGGCAGCTACAGCGCCCATTTCGAGCACACCGTCGCCATAACAAAAGACGGCCCCCAGGTCCTGACTCGCTAAAAAGAGCGGATTCGGGTTATAGAAAAAAGGGCGGATTTGGGTTACTATAAGAGATGCTGTGTGCGCAAGTGTGCAGTATGGCACCCACGGTTGAAGTCAAAAACTCCAGCCCATTAGAAGTTACGGAAAAGAAGAGGCTTAGCCTCCCACCTTTTCAAAGGAGATCGTTTGTCGAAGGAAGATGCAATTGAAGTGATGGCCACGGTCGTTGAGACCCTGCCCAATGCCATGTTCAAGGTCGAGCTTGAAAACAAGCACCAGGCCCTTGCTCACGTCTCCGGACGCATGCGCAAAAACTTCATCCGCATCCTCCCCGGCGACCGCGTCGCGATTGAGCTCAGCCCGTACGACCTCAACCGCGGCCGCATTGTCTACCGCTACAAGTAGACACGGAAACACTGTTTTACCTCCCGGATCGCCAGGTTTCATTTTGGCTTCTAGGCAGGCCGAGGACTCTGCTCGGCATTCAGGTCATGCCCCAACAGGATGGCCTTTGTTCCATCGGTCCACGTTGTAACAAAAGAAGGGAATCACCATGAAGGTCCGTGCTTCAGTAAAGAAAATCTGTGACAAGTGCAAGGTCATTCACCGCCGTGGCGTCGTTCGCGTCATCTGCGAGAACGCCAAGCACAAGCAGCGCCAGGGCTAGTTTTGGTTGTTGTTTTTACTGACAACTAAGATCTGACCACTGACAACTTGAAACAACCGGCCCCGTCGGGCTAGTTAGCCGAAATCAAGGCTTGCGTCGAACCCGCCGGAACAACCGAAGACCCCAATCCCGCTGCTGCGACCAGTTCGCAGAGCCCAACCGAAAAGGAACCCTATGGCACGTATTGCTGGAGTCGATGTCCCGAGCAACAAGCAGGCGCGCATCGGTCTCACCTACATCTTCGGAATCGGCCACTCTCGCGCCGCCAAGATCCTCGCAAAGGCTGAAGTCGATCCCTTCGCGAAGCTCGGCACGCTCGACGAGGACGCGCTGAACCGCATCCGTCACGTCATCGAAGCCGAGGGCCAGATCGAAGGCGATCTCCGCAAGGACATCTCCCTCAACATCAAGCGCCTCATCGAAATTCAGTCCTACCGTGGTCTCCGCCATCGCCGCAGCCTCCCTGTTCGTGGCCAGCGCACCCACACCAACGCTCGCACCCGCAAAGGCCCGCGCAAGGGAACCGTTGCCGGTAAGAAGAAAGCGACGAAATAAGACATGGCGAAGACACAGAACACCAAGGCAGCAGCAAAGCCCGGCAAGAACAAGAAGTTCAAGAAGCGCGAACGCAAGAACGTTCCATTTGGCCTCGTCTTCATTCAGGCCTCGTTCAACAACACCATCGTCACCATCACCGACCAGGTGGGCAACACGCTCAGCTGGAAGTCGTCCGGCTCGCTCGGCTTCCGCGGCTCCCGCAAGGGCACTCCGTTCGCCGCGCAGCAGGCCGCCGTCGGTGCAGCCAACGCAGCCCGCGACCACGGCGTCCGCTCGGTCGATGTGCGCGTCTCCGGTCCCGGCTCCGGCCGTGAATCCGCGATCCGCGCTCTCGCAACCGCCGGCATCGAGGTGCGCAGCATCCGCGACGTTACGCCCATGCCGCACAACGGCTGCCGTCCGCCCAAGCGCCGCCGCGTATAACTAGTCAGGGTTCAGGGCCCAGGGATCAGAGAGCTTTTTAGCCCTCTGATCCCTGAGCTCTGGACCCTCAACCCTCGTATCAACCGGATCGCGAAGAAGCGCAGCCAGCGTGTAAAACGATCGACACCCGAAGTTGGATATAGGAGCAATAAAATGGCACGTTACACTGGACCCGTCTGCCGCCTCTGCCGCCGCGACGGAACAAAACTCTTCCTCAAGGGAGCCAAGTGCTTCTCTGAAAAATGCCCCGTCGAGAAGCGCAACTTCCCCCCCGGCCAGCACGGCCAGTCCCGCAAGGTCAAGAAGGTCGTAGGCTACGGTCTCCAGCTCCGTGAGAAGCAGAAAGCCAAGCGCATCTACTTCACTCTCGAGACCCAGTTCCGCGCCTACTACCAGAAGGCCTCCAACAAGACCGGCGTCACCGGCGAACTCCTGCTCCAGCAGCTTGAGACCCGCCTCGACAACGTCGCCTACCGCCTCGGCTTTGCAATGAGCCGCCGTCAGGCCCGTCAGGTCGTTCGTCACGGTCACCTTCAGGTCAACGGCCGCAAGGTCAACATCCCGTCCTTCCAGGTCAAGGTCGGCGACGAGATCGCCATACGCGAGGGTTCGAAGACTCTGCCCCAGTTCGAAGAGGCAAAGAACTTCGCCGCCGGTCAGAACCAGGTCACCTGGATCGACATCAACCGCGACAACCTCTCCGGCAAGATCATCGCCCTGCCGAAGCGCGAAGACGTCAACCTGCCCGTCAACGAGCAGCTCATCGTCGAACTCTACTCGAAGTAATCGTAGCGTTCACGGTTACATTGAAAAGCTTGTCATTCTGAGCGCAGCGAAGAACCCCCGTATTTGTTCTTCGCTGCGTCGCGAATGCAAACCCTGGAGACTCAAAGCTCATAGCTCGAGTCCTATAGCTGTACACAACCTAACCCGCAACCGCACCACCCGCCAGTCCGCAGAATGCATCGCGGCTAGGACGGATAAAGGAGAAACACATGCTTTGGAGAGGTTTTCAAAAACCCAAGCGTCTCGCAGTCGACACCGAAACAATCACCGACAAGTACGGCAAGTTCTCCGCGCAGCCCTTTGAGCGCGGCTTCGGCACCACCATCGGCAACGCCCTTCGCCGCACCCTGCTGTCGTCCATCGAAGGCGCAGCCGTAACCGCCGTCCGCATCGAAGGCGTCCTGCACGAGTTCCAATCGATCACCGGCGTCGTCGAAGACGCAACCGACATCATCCTGAACCTCAAGCAGATTCCCTTCAAGCTCGCAGGCGAAGGTCCCAAGGCTCTCTATCTCCGCTCCGACGCAGCAGGCGTCATCACGTCCGGCATGATCGAAGCCGACGGCGACGTCGAGATCCTCGACAAGGACGTTTACATCTGCACCGTCAGCGAAGGCGGCAAGATTGACATGGAGATGCGCCTCAAGCGCGGCCGTGGCTACATCTCGGCCGACAAGAACTTTGACGGCGACCTCGGCCTAGGCTTCATCCCAGTCGACTCCGTCCACTCCCCGGTCCGCAAGGTCAACTATCTCGTCGAAGCAGCCCGTCTCGGTCAGATCACCGACTACGACAAGCTGACTCTCGAGATCTGGACCAACGGCACCGTGCTTCCCGCAGACGCACTCGGCCTCTCCGCGAAGCTGCTCAAGGACCACATGACCATCTTCATCAACTTTGAAGAGGAGATGGAAGCTGGTCACGACAGCGGCCACGACGGTCCTGCCCTGCGCAACGAGAACCTCAACCGCTCCGTCGAAGAGCTCGAGCTCTCCGTCCGCAGCTACAACTGCCTCAAGAACGCCAACATCGCCACCATCGGCGAGCTCATCCAGAAGACCGAAGCCGAGATGCTCAAGACCAAGAACTTCGGCCGCAAGTCCCTGAATGAGATCAAGGAAATCCTCGCGCAGATGGGCCTCTCCCTCGGCATGAAGATTGATGAGAACGGCAACCCGCAGCCCGGACCCACCTCCGTCCTGCCCGCAGCCACTCTCGCCGCCAGCTTCGGCAACTTCGACGACGAGGACGAAGAGGACGAAGACGAAGACCTCGAGCTCCCCACCGAGACCGAGAACTTCTAACAGCAGGGAATAGGGTTCAGGGACCAGGGAATGGAAAACTCTGGTCTCTGGGCCACTATGCAACGTACGGATAAAGATGAGCAGTTCATTCCGTGATTTACAGGTCTGGCAACGAGCCATCCAGGCAAGTGTGGCGGTTTACCGCCTCACTGAGAGTTTTCCTAAAGAAGAGATGTACGGTCTCACTAGTCAGTTACGGCGAGCCGGCGTCTCTGTAGCAAGCAATATTGCGGAAGGCTACGGTCGTGGCACTCGCGGTGAGTACAAGCAGTTTCTTGCAATCGCCCGAGGTTCCATTCTCGAAGTCCAGACGCAAATAATCATCGCTACTGAACTTGGTTTCGGTGATCCGGAGGCGCTCAAGGCAACGATGCGTCTCTCCGAAGAAGTGAGCAAAATGCTGTACGCGCTTCTTCGAAAGCTGTAAGGTTCGTTTTCTGAACCCTGGGCCCTGAGCCCTGAAACCTCAAAGAAGTACCGGATCGACCAGAAGGCCGAACCGAAGGAGATTCCACCATGCGTCACCGAATTGCAGGATACAAACTAGGCCGCAACACCAGCCACCGCCGCGCCGTTCTGCGCAATCTCGTCACCTCGGTCATCCTTAACGACCGCATCGAGACCACCATCACCAAGTGCAAGGCTACCCGCCCACTCATCGAGAAGATGATCACCCTAGGCAAGCAGGGAACCGTGCACGCCCGCCGTCAGGCCGCAGCCTACCTCATGACACCTGAGTCGGTCGACCGCCTCTTCGCCACCGTAGCTCCGCGCTACGCGGCACGCCAGGGTGGCTACCTTCGCATCACGCGCCTCGGAGCCCGCAAGGGTGACGCAGCCGAGATGGCTTACATCGAGCTCCTAGGTGCCGAGCATGAGCTCAACGAGAAGGCTCAGAAGCGCGCCGAAGCCCGCACCAAGAAGCGCGAAGAGTTAGCCAAGCAATTAGAAGAGCGTGGCGAAGGCGAAGCCGGCGACCACAGCGCCGAAGCCTAAACTTCAGCAACAAATCATAAGCAAAGAAGGCGCATCCAAAAGGTGCGCCTTCTTGCATTGAACGATCATTTTCTCCGGACCAACGGTCGGGCCCAAGAAACTAACGAAACCCAAACAAGGTATATCCGCCACGAAGTGGCCGCGCAAACCGGGGTCCCCGCAAACAGGTCTTGGTTTGCGGGGTGGCCGAGCGCAGTGGGCCCGTCCGGCAGGATTAACCGCTATGCACCATCACGCGGTTCTTACCCGCCCGCTTAGCCGCATACAGAGCCTCATCCGCCAACTCCACCAACTGAAACCCGCTCTCCAGCGACTCGTTCATCGCCGCCATCCCCACGCTGATCGTCAGCGGCTCATTATCCCAATCCTCAGCAGCCACTCTCTGCATCACACGCCGAGCCAGCCCCATAGCACTCTCTTCGCCGCTCTCCGGCAGCAGCACCACAAACTCCTCACCACCATAACGAGCAGGCAGATCAGGCAGGCGCACCGTCGTCCGCAGAATCGTCCCCAACCGCCGCAGCACCTCATCGCCCGCCGCATGACCCCACCGGTCATTGATCGTCTTGAAGTTGTCCACATCGATCAGCAACACCGAAAGTTCCCTCTTCCGTCGGCGCGCCATCGAAAACTCCATCACCAGCCTTTCCTCAAACGACCTGCGATTCCGCAGACCAGTCAGCTCATCCGTCACAGCGAGCTTCCGCAGCTGATCGTTTGCCTCCTCCAACTCCCGGTGATACCGTTCCAACTCGACCTGATGCGCCACCTCTTCTGAAACATCCACCGCCACACCCGCCAACAACACATTCCCGGCAGAATCATGACAAGGAAACTTAAACGACCGCAGCGAACTCACCGTCCCGTCCGAATTCCGGATATGCTCTTCGGTCTCCACCATCTTGCCGCCTGCCATCACCTCCAGGTCGTGCGTCCTCACCGACTTCGTCAGCTTCCGCGACCATAACTGCTCATCCGTCCGCCCCAGCCACGCATACTCGCTCACCCCAAACCTTTGCGCGAAGCTGCGGTTATAAAACAACAACCGCCCCGCCGCATCCTTGATGTAGCTCAAAAACGGGCTCGCATTCATAAACGCCCGAAATAGCTCTTCGCTAACCCGCAGATTGGCTGCGACCCTGTCCTTCTCTGCCATTGCTTCAGCCAGAACCTTGCGCTGCACCATCGCCTCTAGCCGCACAGCCACCTGCCGCCCCAGCACCTCGAGCGCATTAGCCTGCTCCGGCCCTAGGATCTTCGGCGACATATCCACCACACTCAACGTTCCCATCGGCTCACCATCCGACGTAAACAGCCCCGCCCCCGCAAAAAAACGTATCGCCGGATCACTATTGACCAGTGGATTGTTCCCAAACCGCGCATCCATCAGCGAATCCTTCACCAGAAACAGCCCAGTCTCCCGGATCGCGTGCGCACAAAATGCAACCTCCCGCGGAGTCTCCCCCATCTTCAGGTGTTCGGACGCACGAAACCACTGATGCCTCTCATCCAGCAGAGTCACCAGGCCGAGCGGAGTCCCACAGATAGCAGCGGCAAGCTGTACCAGTTCCTCGCACTCAAGCTCTGGATGGGAGTCCAGTAAATCACGTGTCCAATTCGCCCTGAGACTAGCGGCTTCGGCTTCTGTTCGACGCACGTTCATCTCTCACCGTAATGTAAGGCTAGAATAGTCGGGGGAACTTTCATAAGCCAGCAGGATTTTCAATAGCTTACGAAGGTAACCTATACCTCCGTCCCTAACGTGGTATATGCCTCTAACCTGTTATCTCTGTGGACCATCGGGGAATAGAGCACAAATCCGGTAGTAACCCAGTCTTGCTCATCCTCTTACACTCCTCTAAGCTGGAATCAATCATGTATGAAGACTTCAAAGTGACCGACCGCTGGACCGGCGAAGACCTCCACTGCGAGTGGAAGGGGACTGTCGTCGCCATCGCCACCCGCCACGCCGACGCCACCGATATCCGCTTCGCCGTCAACGGCCGTCCCGTCTGGATCGCCATGCCCAACCTCGCCTGGGTCGAGCAGAAGCGCCGCACCGGCTACGTCATCACCGACTACCTCGCCGCCCAGTCCGCCGGCCGCTATCTCCAGCATGCCATCCAGTCCGGCTATGACAACGGACGCGAGATGTACACCATGACCGTCGATGAGGTTCTCGAACACGCCAACGCTGTAGTCAAAGAGGTTGGCCGCACCGATCTTCTTCCCAGTCTCCCTGTCATCAACGCCGACATCCGGCCAGAAGACGAGATGGGGATCCACCTTCCAGGCGAACCAGCATAGTCTCCCAGGAAATTGGCCCATGTTCACCCGCCGTAGATTCCTCTATATCCTTCCGGCATTTGCGGCTTCGGCGCGCGCCGAAGTCACATGGCCCTTCCGCAAGAAGAAACCCGTCGCCCCACCACCGCCGCTCACCGTCTACATCGGCACCGACACGTCCAAAGGCATCAGCAAGGGCATCTATCAATCCCACTTCGACACCACCACCGGCACCGCATCAACTTCAAAGACCACCATAAGTTCGGAGCCCTCGGTCCCAACTCAACCCGCCAGGACCAGCCTCACCCCCATTGCACCACCCTTTCACCCGACAATCGTTTCCTCCTCGTCTGCGATCTCGGCACCGATCACATCACCGTCTTCACGACCAACCCCGAAACCGGCCAGCTCTCCGACCCCAGGACCTTCGCCAACGATCGCCCCGGCTGCGGCCCGCGTCACGTCGCCTTCCATCCCAACGGCCGCTGGGTCTACGGTATCAATGAGATCGATTCCACCCTCGATCACTACCTCTGGACGGCGACACGTTTCGCAGACACCCCTCAGGGTCTCCTCGTCAACACAAACACCCCAGTCAAGACCATCGCACCCGAATTCCCCGCCGAAAAGAACACTGCCGCAGAGCTAGCCATCTCGCCCGACGGCCTCTTCCTCTACGCCAGCAACCGCGGCGAAGACTCGCTCGTCGTCTTCTCCATCCGTGCCAGAGACGGCAAGCTCGACCTCGTCCAGCGCATCTCCTGCGGCGGCAAAACCCCGCGTCACTTCACTCTCGACCCCACCGCCCAGTGGCTCCTCTGCGGCAACCAGGACTCGGCGGCTGTCACCATCTTCCGCCGCGACGCCGCAACGGGAAAACTCACCGGCCCCACCCAGACGGTTCCGCTCGATTCACCCCTCTACTCCCTCTTCGTCTAGGGCAGAGTGGAGCGGGGACAAAATAAAGAAATAAAGAAGAGGTGTCATCCTGAGCGGAGCCTCTCCCAGTCTCATCGCGCGAGGCGCAGTCGAAGGACCTGCGTTTATTCCTGGTGCTAAAACAGGCGGATCAACTCTTCGGCAGCGTAGCCATATCAATCACAAACCGGTACTTCACATCCGCCTTCACCACGCGCTCGTAAGCCTCAGTCAACTTATCGATCGAGGTCATCTCAATCTCCGATACAATCCCATGATCCGCGCAGTAATCCAGCATCCCCTGCGTCTCCGCCATCCCGCCGATCATCGATCCTGAAAACGATCTCCGATTCGTAATGATCGCAAACGGAGAGATCGCCACCGGAGCATCCGGCAACCCAACCAGACACATCGTCCCATTCAGCCGCAGCAGGTCGAGATACTGATTCACATCATGCGGAGCAGAAACACAATCGAGAATAAAATCGAACGTCCCCTTATGCTTCGCGACGGCCGCGGCATCCTTCGTCACCACAACCTCATCGGCGCCCAGCTTCTTCGCATCATCGATCTTGCTCGCCGAAGTCGTAAACTGCACCACCTCCGCGCCCATCGAATGAGCAAACTTCAACCCCATGTGCCCCAGCCCGCCCAGGCCCACAACCCCAACCTTCTTGCCCTTGCCCACCTTCCAAAACTTGAGCGGCGAGTAAGTCGTAATCCCCGCACACAACAGCGGAGCCACCGCCGCAAGATTCAGCTTCGGCGAGATCGAATGAACATACCGCTCATCCACCACAATATTGTTTGAGTACCCGCCAAACGTAAGCTGACCGTTGTAATCCCGTGCGTTGTACGTCCCCACCATACCCTTCTCGCAATAGGCCTCTTCCCCGGCCTTGCAGTTCGCGCACACGCGGCACGAATCCACCATCACGCCAACGCCCGCGAGATCACCCTCTTTGAACTTCTTCACCGCCGAGCCAGCCTTCGTCACGCGCCCGACAATCTCGTGCCCCGGCACCATCGGATAGATCGATCCACCCCACTCATCCCGCACCTGATGAATATCCGAGTGACAGATCCCGCAATAAGCAATCTCCACCACCACATCACTCACGCCCGGATCGCGACGATCAAAACGAAACGGCGCCAGCGGCGCAACCTTATCATGTGCAGCATATCCAAACGACTTCATAGTCCCTCTCCTTGAAATCTCTTATTCGTGATTTCAGTTTCCAAAAGCGAAGTTCACTGTAATTTGCGTGTCGACTTCAACCGGTTCGCCATTTAGCAGATAAGGTTTGTAGGTCCATTGCCGTACTGCAGCAAGCGATGAGATCGCCAGGTCTGCATCTGGAGTTGAAACTACCTGTAGGAAATGGATCCGGCCATCGGTTCCAATGCGTGCCTTGAGGATGACTGTGCCGGAAATGTGCATTATCTTCGCACTTTCAGGATAAATAGGCGGTGGCCCCGCAATCTTTAAGCCGGCTACAACGCCCGACGCAGCCCGAACTGGGTCAGAATCGATCTTCCTGAGATCCGTCGACGGCGTCATTTCGCTCTCGGCGAGAGAGACCGTCTCTAACGACTCGACATGTCCAGTGATCGCATCGACAGATCCGAGAATCGTCGTTTGATCGATGACAACCTGTCGTCCTTGAAACGTGCCGATTCGATTTCTTGCAGTTAACTGCGAGCCGAAATCGTAGCTAACACGCAGGGAATCTTTATCGTGATCAAAACAGTACGTCGGGAACAGACCAAGCGGAGGATTGGCGACGTTCTTGATAGCTTGCGCGAGCATGATGCAATCCATCGGAACCTTACCCATGGTCTCCTTCCGTAAATCGGGCGTCGAATCCGCAATATCCTTCTCGTCCGGCATCGGGTTCACAACCTGTCGAAGAACCAGTGCCACCAGGCTTGGTACAGACGGCATCCCTTTGGTACGGTACAAGCCATCCTTCGTTTTGATCTCCGTGCTCGTATACGAGGGACTCGTATAAACCGTCTTATGTATCGACGGTCCGGACCACCACTCCTCAATTGTCCCCCGTTCGGCCGGTTTACCCTTTGCGTCGAACAATTGAAAGCTCAACTTCAGATGCCAAGGTTTTAACTGTGGATCGTCAATTGCATTGACAGTACTCGCGCGGTGCAATCGATCCATCAGTGCCGCCGTATCCTGCGCACCCGCTTGCCCTGCAAGAGCAGCCGACACTGCAAGCCACAAAAATTTGATTCTGAGTCCCCGATTACTCGTCATAGTGCAGCAAGCTCAGCACATCGTAACCTTGAAACTTCTCCCGCCCCTTCAGAAAATCCAGTTCAATCGCGAATCCAATTCCCGCAATCACGCCACCCAACTGCCGCACAAGCTGCACCGTAGCCTGCATCGTCCCGCCGGTAGCCAGCAGATCGTCCACAATCACCACCCGCTGCCCCGGCTCAATCGCGTCCACATGAATCTCTAGCGAATCAGTGCCATACTCCAGGTCGTAGTTCACCCGAGCCACCGTCGCCGGCAGTTTCTTCGGCTTCCGCACCGGAACAAACCCAGCATTCAACCGGTAAGCCAGCGCCGGCCCAAAGATGAACCCACGCGCCTCGATTCCCAGCACAAGGTCGATCTCCTTGCCGATGTAATACTGCGCAAACGCATCGATCAGCGTCGCAAACCCCGCCTTATCCTTCAGCACGGTCGTAATGTCATAGAACAAAATCCCAGGCTTCGGAAAATCCGGTACCGTGCGGATCAACGTCTTCAGCGGTTCACAACTAATCGGCAGTGTCATCAGTCCTTACCAGGCTCCTTCAATCTCAAACGGCCCAAGCTTCTCACCTTCGCTCTCGGCCAACTCATCTTCCACAACAGCATCCACACGGCTGCCGCGCGATCCCTTATGCAGCGCATCTTTCAACTCGGCAAGGTCCTCAGAACTCCCCGCCGCAACGATCTCCACATGTCCATCCTCAGTGTTCCGAACCCACCCGCGAAGCCCAATCTCCGCCGCCTCCCGCTGCACAAACCAGCGAAACCCAACGCCCTGCACGCGGCCTTTGACGAGGTAATGGCACACCATGGCTATTTACTGAATCCGGTAGACATAAGCATTATCGATAAAGCGGTTGCCGATCATCTGTCCTCCCAGCCGCATGCCTGCCACATCCTTCGTCTTGCCGAATACCTTGCGAAGTTCGCGGATGAACGGATCTTTTGTCGGCAAGATCATAATCACTGGCAATCTGTAGACGTAGCGCCCCCCCAAAATTTCGGCCACTCGCTCATGTGCTTTAAGCAGATGAGCTTGATCGAGAGAGGGAGATGAAAGAACCAGCCTCCAGTCGCTGTACTCAGGAAAGACGGTCAGAAGGGCTACGATGTGTTTGATATTGGCCTCATCAAGGGCGGCCAAAACTTCACGGCCAACCTCAATGTCAGGTCCTACCAGTATCGCTTGATCCATGGCAGCACTCCATCCTTTCTTCTCACAAGCGCGTCGATAATCTCCTCGGCATCGTTCTTCGTCAGTACAGAAGAATAACGGCTCTCTTCCGTCCACTTGCATACAACGTCCCACCCAGCGGCGAATTTTGAGCTTGTTTGTCTGGCTGCCAGCAATTCATCTTTTAGATTAGCCCACACGACAAGTTCGGTCGGTGCATGGATGAAAATCTTTCTCATGTTTTTGTCGGGAAAGTCGTACTTCTTAACCTTCTTCGCGAAACACGCCTTCAGAGCACACTCCAACGCATACCCTGCCAAATAGTATGCACCGCTATACTCGCCCGCCGAGAAAAGAATCTTGGCCTCGCGAATTCTGACATTGGACAATCTCTGCAGGTCAGCGCGATTCATCGTCAGAATATTTTCGTTACGCGCGGCTCATATAAGCGCCTTCAGCCGTATCCACGCGAATCTTCTCGCCCTCATTGATGAACGGAGGCACCTGCACCACCAGCCCAGTCTCAAGCTTCGCAGGCTTGGTCACCGAAGAAGCCGTAGCCGACTTGATCCCCGGCTCCGTCTCCACCACAGTCATCTCTACAACGCCCGGCAGCTCGATGCCGACAGCCTTGCCATCATGAAAGCTAACGCTGATCGATAGATTCGGCATCAGATACTCCACCGCATCGCCCAGCGTATCGCGCTTCAACATTGTCTGTTCGAAGCTCTCGTCCATGAAGTAGTACTCGTCCCCATCGCTGTAGAGGAACTCCATCTTCACTTCATCGACGATCACACGCTCGATCGGATCAGGCGAGCGGAACCGCTCAATAAACATTGCGCCGGTACGAACGTTGCGCAGCTTTGCCTGGATAAACGCCCTGAGATTTCCCGGCGTCCGGTGCTCCACAGAGAACACCAGGTGAAGGTCGTCCTTGAACTTGATAATCATGCCCGGGCGCATCTGCGTTGCGGGAATCGACATAAAAACCCCTAATCTGCGCTGAATTCAGCTGTGTTTGAGAATGTGTCGGCGAGCGCGCAGGCGTCCTGCCAATCAGCTCGCAACCCTTTTATTGTAGCTCAACCAATAGCCCTTAAGCTCGTTCGAGCCGAGCTGCGCAACCCTATCCACCGCCAAAAAGACGCTTGAAAAAACGCCCCACCGCGCGAAACGGATTCTTCGAAGATGGCGCAGCCGGAGCCGTCTGACTCGTCGCATTCGCAGCAGGGCCCTCCGCCGCAGCACTCGAATCCTCCGAAGCCTCCGAATCCTCCGAAGCCTTGATCGCCGCCAAAGTATCTCCGCCATCACCCGAGTTCAACGCCGCCGTGACCTGAGTATGCGTCGCCCCGGTAGAAACCGGCGGAACCGTCGCGGGCTTCAATCCCGCACTCACGGCCGCAGGAAACGGATGTTGCTCCGCCGCAGTCTTCGCTGCATCGCCACCTCCCGGCGAGCCGATCATCGCATCCGCAACCGACATCGTCGGATCCGGCGGACACCCGCACGCCGAGTTCTCATAGTCCACCACTTCCTTCAAGCTGCCATGTTCAAACAACACGTGCTGCCCAGCCTTCAGCTCATACGTCCCTTCGCCAAACTGATCCGCAACATTCAGCACCGGTGCCGTCGCTCCACGATTCTCAACACACGTATCGCCATTCCGTGTCACGCGAAGCTGCAGGTCGAGCGGCCCATCGCCGAGCATCGTGAACCGCAGGTCCGGCGTCGTCACCACATCGCGAGCCGTCGCCGCCATCTGCACCTCAATCGCCCCGCGATCGAGCGCCAGCATCAACGGAGCCGCGCCATCGGCACTCTTTCCGGCAGTTACATGCAATCCGGTCGTCGCACACACACGCACTACGCCGCCGCGTTTCAATTCCACCTCAGCCGTGCGATCCCGCGCCGTCACTGTCGTATTTCCCACCAGCACGGCTCGCCCGTTGCTCACCTCCAGCGCGCCTGCGACCGCGGCATTCTGTATCCCCACCGTCCCAATCGGCTGATCCTGCGCCTGCGCCATCGACAACCCTGCGAAGAGAAACGAGAGCTGCCAAACACTGAATTGTCGAACCCTCATCTCGCCCTCGATGCCATCAACGCCTTCACAAACGCAGTCCGCCCGGCCCAGATCCCAACGCCGAGCCATCGTCTACGCTATGTAATAATACGGCCTATGGATCACAAGTACGTGCAGTTTGGGTGCGGTACGTGTGCTCCTGAAACCTGGCAAAACTTCGATGCCGGTCCCGCATTCTGGCTGCAAAGCCGCCTCGCGTTCCTCACTCCGCTGCTCGTAAAAAAAGGCTTCCCGCCGTACCCCAGAAACATCCTCTACGGCGATGTCATCAAAGGTCTTCCCATCGCTCCGCAATCCGCCGAAGCTGTCTACTGCTCCCACGTCCTCGAGCACTTGAGCCTCGACGAGTTCCGCGCCACCCTCCGCAACGTCTTCACCTATCTCCGCCCCGGCGGCACCTTTCGCTTCGTCCTCCCCGACCTCGAGCAACTCATCGGTCTCTACACCAACGACCCCACCCCCGCGGCCTGCTCCCGCTTCATGCAGGAGAGCTGGCTAGGCGAAACCTCCACTCCACGCGGCCTCAAAGCAATCCCCGCCGCCGTCTTCGGACGAGCCCGCCACTTCTGGATGTGGGACTACAAAGGCATGGCCGAGCAGCTCGCCGAAGCCGGCTTCACCGACATCCGCCGCGCCCGGATGGGCGACTCCCCCGATCCACACTTCAAAGAAGTCGAATCCGACTATCGCTGGAAAGACTGCCTCGGCGTAGACTGCAAACGCCCCTAGGCATCTTCAGGCATAGCAATGGAGGTGTCATTCTGAGCGGAGCGAAGAACCCCTGTATTTTGCTCGAAGCGCAACGCTCCTATCTGTCGATGAGAATGCTCCAAGCCCACTACATCATCAAAAAATTCTCAATCAGCTTCTTCCCATCCTTCGTCAGCACGCTCTCCGGATGGAACTGGACACCCTCAATCGGCAGCTCGCGATGCCGCAGAGCCATAATCGTCCCGCCATCCCCCGGTCTCTCTGAAACCGTCCGAGCCGAAACCTCCAACTCCTCCGGCAGCCCCTCCTCCGCCACAATCAGCGAGTGGTACCGCGTACAAGTCATCCCCGAAGGAATCCCCGCAAAAATCGTCCGCCCATCGTGCGTCACTTCGCTCGTCTTGCCATGCATCAGCTTCGCCGCGCGCACCACATTCCCACCGAACGCCGCCCCAATCGCCTGATGCCCCAGACAAACTCCCAGAATCGGCACCCGCCGCTTCGCCTTCGCAAAGTGCTTAATCAACTCAATCGAAATCCCCGCATCCTGCGGCGTACAAGGCCCCGGCGAGATCACAATCCGCTCCGGCCGCAAAGCCTCCACCTCAGCCGGTGTCAGCTCATCATTGCGCCGAATCACCATCTCCGCGCCCAGCTCACCCATGTACTGAACCAGGTTGTAAGTAAACGAATCGTAGTTGTCGAGAACAAAAACCATATCAACTTAAATTCTACGCTTCGAACGGTCCACCCACAGACATCATGCCGCAACTCGCCCGGTCCAAGCCAATGCGATTCTGTACGCAGCGCGGAACCAAAGGAATGTCACTGGTGTCTATTAGGTTATGACGACAGGTGCCGGAGATTTGCTCGGGCTGGCTTTAGTGTTTGGGTCACTATTGATGGCCTCTAGTGTACTAACAAAGGAATACAGTCCTTTAGAAGGAATTCCTGTCATATTGTCACATCAATGCACGCATCAGGAAGAGATGGAACGGGGCGACGGGCGAGAGATATTTGTCCGCTACAAACAAGACCACAGCAGCTTCGTGAATGCTGCCCAGTTGCCCGTTGAAAATGATCTTCGCCGAAAAATCGCTGAGATCATGGCAACACGTCAAGAACAAGTTCTATTCTTTGCCGCGGACGAAAGGTTGGCCTACAGAGAAGTGTCTGAAGTCTTTTCTGATTTACGGGAAGATGATCCGGCACTCGCGATTGTTTTGCTTACCAAAGGTCAGGTCGGTCCGGTGGAGCAAATCCAGCCTCAATTTCGAGATATATGTCTGTCGGCTCCGCAATCCCGCATTCAGTCCTCAAAGCCTAATTAATGGCAAGCGGGTTATTTGGACAGGCAAAATTCCGAGAACGGAACTTGAACGAATTGAATTACAGACACTAACGCAAATCACCGCGCGCCCGCTCAATCGCCCGAACCACAGCCCGTGCCTTATTCACCGACTCCTCAAACTCCTTCTCCGGCACCGAGTCCGCCACAATCCCCGCCCCCGCCTGAAAGTGCCCCTGCTCGCCATTCATATACAGCGTGCGAATCGCAATGCACGAATCCAGATTCCCGCTGAAGTCCGCATACAGCACGCTCCCGCCATAAACCCCACGCCGAGCCGGCTCCAACTCCTCAATAATCTCCATCGCCCGAATCTTCGGAGCCCCACTCAGCGTCCCCGCAGGAAAACAAGCCCGCAACGCATCAATAGCATTCAAGCCCGCACGCAGCTTCCCCTCCAGCGAACTCACCATATGCATCACATGGCTATACCGCTCCACCACCATCAGCTCTTTCACCTTCACCGACCCAAACTCACTCACCCGCCCAACATCATTCCGCCCCAGGTCCACCAGCATCACATGCTCGGCGACCTCCTTCTCATCGCTGCGCATATCGTCAGCGAGCGCCCGATCCTCCGCCTCATCCGCACTACGAGGCCGCGTCCCCGCAATCGGCCGATACTCCACATCCCGCCCATGCACACGCACCAGCAGCTCCGGCGAAGACCCCACAATATGCGCCACCGAAGGCTTCTTTTTTTTGTTGTCATCCTTCCCCTGAGCTTGCCGAAGGGGGAGGACCTGCTTTTTGCCTTTGCTCTTTCCCTCCTCCAGCCCAAACCGCAAAAAGTACATATAAGGCGAAGGATTCACAATCCGCAGCGCCCGATAAATCTCAAACGCATCCACTCCCGGCACGCAATCGAACCGCTGCGACAGCACACACTGAAACACATCCCCTGAAGCGATGTACTCCTTCGTCTTCTCCACCGCCTTCAAAAACGCCGCCTTCGCAGTCCGCGACGAAACCTTCAACTTCCCCAGCGCCTTCTTCTTCCGCCGCACCGGCAAAGCCGCAGCCAGCCGCTTCTCCAGTTTGTTGAGCCGCCGCACCGCGCGTTCATACGCCCCGTCACGCCCCTCACGCGCAAGATCCGCCATCACCATCAGGTAGATCTCTTTCTTCACATGATCGAACGCCAGCACCTGATCGAAGAACATCAAGCAAGCATCCGGCACTCCCAGCTCATCTTTCGCCACCGAAGGCAGCCGTTCAATCTGCCGCACCACATCGTAAGCAAAAAATCCCACAGCACCAGCAGTAAACGGAGGCAGTCCCGGCAATCGTGCCGGAGTATGTCCACTCAGAGCCTTCTTCAACTCCTCAAAAATATCGCCATCAAACACACTCTCGCGCCGCCCCTCGCGAACCGAAATCTGCCGGCCCCGAGCCACCATCTTCTTGTAAGGCTGCACTCCAATAAACGTGTACCGCCCCACATGCTCGCCGCCCTCTACCGACTCCAGCAGAAAGGCCTCCGGCTCCTCCGCAGCAATCCGCAGAAACGCCGACACCGGCGTCTCCAGATCTGCCGTCACTGTGCGATAAACGGGCACCAGCGAGTGCTTGCGACTTAATGCCAGAAATTCACGCGCCGAGGGCAAGGTATTGGAATCAAAAGAGGGCATGCAATAACATCATAACTCCCACCAGTAGAATGCCTTTCAGCCCTTGACCCGCCGGTCAGAAAAGTGGTTATCTCCCCCGTTCGTTCGATTGCGCATCGTCTCTCCGCCAGCCTATACTCCTCGAGTTTGGCCACAGACCGGTCTGGCTCAAGCGTATCCTTGCTTCCAGGAGTGGAGGCAAACGATGGCCGGAGAATCGCTGATACCAGCAACAGAAAAAAGGGAACACAAAATGCAGACTCTCACACTCGAGCAGGAGACAAACCCCTGGGAAGCACAAGCCGCTCGATTTGACTTCGCCGCAACCAAACTCAACCTCGACCCCGGCATCTGGAAGGTTCTCCGCTACCCCTCCCGCGAACTCATCGTCCACATCCCCGTCGGCATGGACGATGGCTCCATCGAAGTATTCACCGGCTACCGTGTCCAGCACTCCGTCGCCCGTGGCCCGGCCAAGGGCGGCATCCGCTACGCACCCGACGTCTCCCTCGACGAAGTCCGCGCACTCGCCTCCTGGATGACCTGGAAGTGCGCCGTCGTTAACATCCCCTTCGGCGGAGCCAAGGGCGGCGTCATCTGCGACCCCAAAAAAATGTCTCAGGGCGAACTCGAACGCATGACCCGCCGTTACACCGCCGAGCTCATCGAATTCATCGGACCCGAAAAAGACGTCCCCGCCCCAGACGTGGGCACCGACGAGCAGACCATGGCCTGGATCATGGACACCTACTCTATGCATCAGCGTCAGACCGTCAACGCCGTCGTCACCGGCAAGCCCGTCAACCTCGGGGGCTCGCGCGGACGCAAAGAAGCCACCGGTCGCGGCGTCTCCGTAGTCTGCGACGAGGCGATGAAGCATCTCGGCATGTCTATCGAAGGCACCCGCGTTATTATCCAGGGCTTCGGCAACGTCGGCTCCAACTCCGCCAAGCTCCTCCACGAAAAGGGCTACACCGTCATCGGCATCGCCGAGTACGACGGCGGCCTCTACAACAAGAACGGCATCGACATCCGCGCCCTCATCGAGCACCGGAAAAAAGCCGGCACCATCAACGGTTTTACCGAGGCCGAGGCCGCCGACAAGCACGACCTCCTCACCTACAACTGCGAGATCCTCATCCCCGCAGCCACCGAAAACGTCATCACCAGCCGCAACGCAGACCGCATCCGCTGCAAGATCCTCTGCGAAGGCGCCAACGGCCCCACCACCACCATCGCCGACGAGATCCTCGCCGACAAGCGTGTCTTCATCATCCCTGACATCCTCGCCAACGCCGGCGGCGTCACCACCAGCTACTTTGAGTGGGTGCAAGACCGCATGGGTTACTTCTGGACCGAGGCCGAGGTCAACCAGCGCCTCGACAACATCATGACCGAGAGCTTCCACGACGTCGTCACCTACGCCAGAACCCACGGCGTCAACAACCGCATCGCAGCCTACATGCTAGCCATCGACCGCGTAGCCTACACCACAAAGCAACGCGGCATCTACGCCTGAACCAGCCACACAAATCAAAGAGGCGGCTCCATGCCGCCTCTTTGATTTGCCGCTGTCTTCGAGATCAAGCGTAGCGCTGTAGCCCTACGAAAGTATTTGCAAAAAAGGCTTTATCCCCCGTACCTTCTCTTCACAATCCGCCTGCTAAGGCGTCACCGTCACCTGCACCTTCGTCGTCACAACATTCGCACCCGAAGTCCCAATCACCCGAATCGTATAACTCCCCGGCTTCGTCCCCAGGTCCGTACAAGCTCCGCATCCACTCAAAGCAACCATCCCGCAAACCGCAATCAGCGTCACCAGCAAACCCTTAATCCACCGCCGCTTATCCGGAGCAAAAAGCACAAGCAACGCCGCAACAGTCATCCCGCCGAAAGGCAACCCAGCAGTCTGCGATTCAGAATTAGCCACATCACAAGAACGCGGAGCCATCGTACTCAACTCGAGCGTCGTCGTTCCACCCCCTGCGGGAATCGTGTGTGCCGCAAACGTACATGCCGACTCTGACGGCAGATCCGCGCACGACAACTGCACCGCCTGCATATTGCCGGCCTGCGGAGCCACCGCCACCTGCAAATTCGCGACACTGCCAACACCAACCATAGCCGCACCCGTCACTGAAACGCTGAACCCGCCCACAACCGCAGCCGTTCCATTCACTGTCTCCGTCAGAACACTAGAGACACTGGCCCCCGAGTTGGCATCCCCCGCATAACTGGCCGTAATCGCATGAGCCCCCACGCTCAACGAAGAAGTGCTAAAGCTAGCCACACCGGAACCAACCAGCGTCTTCGTCCCCAGCACTGTGCTTCCATCCAGAAACGTAACCACTCCCGTCGGCGCAGCAGTCGAGCCTGCCGTCACCACGTTTGCCGTAAACGTCACACTCTGCCCACTCGTGGCCGGATCCAGGCTCGACGTCAGCATCGTCGTCGTCTGCGCCTTCGTCGCCGCTGCCATCACAACCACGGTCACAGGAGCCGAAGTCGAAGGCAGATGCGTAGCATCCCCCGAATAAACCGCCGTCAGCACATGCGTCCCCACAGCAAACCCAGCCCCAGCACTCGTAGCGCAACCCGCTGATGGAGCTACCGCAATCGTACAAAGATTCGTCGTCCCATCATAAAAACTAATTGTCCCCGTCGGTAGGCTGCCATCGCTCGCTGTTACCTGCGCGGTCCCGCTCACCACCTGCCCAAACGTAATCGTTAGCGGCGGAGCAATCGTCAACACAGTCGTCGTCGGAATCATCGTCACGCCCGTATTCAGCAACACCGTAATCCCGCCCGTATTCACAGCAGGAGCCGCCGCCCCCTGCTGTCCAGCCACGGCATTCGCCAGCACCACCCCGCCATTCGCAATCACCAGGTCCGTAAATCCATCCTTGTTCACATCTCCAGCCGAGATCGAATTGATCCCCATCCCCGCCAGTGAGTGTACTTCCGGCCCCCACGCGCGCCCCCCCAGATTCGCCTGAACACTCACCACATAACCGTCACTCATCACCAAATCCGGACGTCCATCGCCATTGAAATCCACGGCGACCACCTGATAGAAATTCCGCGAAGGCACCATCACCACCGGAAAGGCGAACGTCCCATCGCTCCTGCCATACCAGATATAAATCGCATTTGCCGCCGCAGCCGTCGGATGAGCATGATCCGCGCTCACATTGTCATACGCGATGAGCACATCCCCATATCCGTCCCCATCCAGGTCTGCCGTCACCACCGCCGCCTGCACCATACCTGGAATCTGAATAACTCCCGGCAGACTTCCTGCTTTCACCCCAGTCGCGACAACATTCGCCTGTATTGTCGTCGGGGTCACCTGCGATGCAAACGTCCCATCGCCATTCCCATGCAGCAACAGCGCCTGGGTCGCCGCAACATTCACCACCTCATCCAGATCCCCCGAGCCGCTAAAATCCCCTAGGACCCCACTCAGCGCAGGCTTGCCCGCTGCAAACGCCCGCGATCCTCCCATGCTCCCATCCGCGTTCCCCAGCAGAATCGCGACTCCCTCCGGCGAGTCCACCGCAACATCCAGCACTCCATCTCCATTGAAGTCCCCAACCGCAAAGCTGGTCAGCCCCGGCCCTGCGTTATAAATTCCCTGCAGACTCAGGCTCAGATTGCTCTGTTCCGCCAGCACGCTCAACCCCGCCGGCGTCGCAGTATAAAAACTCTGCAACCCGCCGCTATTCGTCACTGCGACAAGATGCCCACCCAGCCCCGTAGTCGGATCGGAGCCACCTGTTCCACCCTTCGACGTAGCGGAGAAGCTCCCATCTCCATTCCCATGCAGAATCTCAATCTGCCCATTCACCCCTTCGACCACTAGGTCCAGAACCCCGTCACCATCCACATCATGCAGCAACATACTCTGCACTGCGCTCGACCCCGCATACGATCCGGCGGCCGTCAGCAACCCATCCGCCGACCCCAGAAAAACATCCGCCGCTCCTCCCGCCACCGACTGAATCACCAGATCCGTATGCCCATCTCCATTCAAATCCGCTGCCACCATCGGCCCTGTACCGCTCTCCAGCTTCGTCGCGACAATCCGCACCAGCGTCCCGCTGCTATCCGTCGTCAGCGTAATCAGCGAAGGGTTCGCCACATCCTCCACCAGCAGATTCAGATACCCCGTATCCTGCAGTTGCGCGCCCATCACATAGCTGAAGACCGGAGCGTTCGTCCCCACAATCGCAAACGTCCCCAGCTGCTGCGCCGCGGCGAATGTCCCATCGCCATTCCCATGCGCGAAATAAACAATGCCTTCGCCGACCATCCCTGACACCCACATCAGGTCGACATGTCCGTCATGGTCGAAGTCCGCCGCCGCAATCGCCGTACCCGCCGTGGCAATCGTCTCTCCCGCGCGAAACGTCCCGTCGCCATTGCTTAGCAGAACATGCGACGTCGAAGCCATCGCCGTCGCGCCATAGTCCGTACAGACAAGATCGGTCTTGCCATCCCCATTCAGGTCCGCCGCCACGATTCCCACTGGCCAGCTTCCCGTCACAACCACGCGAGGCTGGTTAAATTGCTGCGCCGCCGCAGCCATCGAAAGCAGGCTCAGCGTACACAGAGCAACCGTCCTGACAAAGTTGTTGCGAATCGGCATGGTTGAACGCTCTGAAGGGTCCCTTGGACGGTCCTTCCTCCCTCGATCGGCGTTCCTGGCAAAAGGGGAGAAGTTGAAGCAAAACAAGTGATGAATCGAATAGTTCCTGGCCTGGAAATCGCGCTGTTCTCACCCTAACTATGTGCAAACACTTGCGGCATTCCCCAAAGGGGTCATCGCCTTCCCCAAAGGACCCAGAGAACCAGAACCGAACCAGTTGTCGGTCGCAGGGTGTCGGTTGAAAAAACAAAGGGTTCCATCAACCATCAACCTGCAACGAACAACCACCAACCAGCAACTGACAACCAGCAACTAACCGCCGGCAACCGTCTCACTATGGCAGAATGCTAGTGTCGGCACCGCGCACATCACCTCACGTCCGTGCCGTATAAAAACCGTCCATGAACCTGCCTAACTCCATCACGATGAGCCGTATCGCCTGCGTTCCTCTGCTCATCTGGATACTTTCGCCGGTCTTTCCATGGCAGGGTTACGCCGCCACCGGCCTCCACGGTGGCGAGCAGGAGATCATCGCCTCCCTGGTCTTCATCCTCGCCAGCATCACCGACGGCCTCGACGGCTACCTCGCCCGCCGCCGCCACCAGATCACCACCATGGGCATGCTCCTCGACCCCCTCGCCGACAAGCTGATGATCACCGCCGCCTACATCATCCTCGTCGCCTACACGCCCAACATCGTCAAGCCCTGGATCGCCGTCCTCGTCATCGGCCGTGAGTTCCTCGTCTCCGGCCTCCGCTCCATCGCCGCCGCCGAAGGCTTCACCATCGAAGCCAGCGAGATCGGCAAGCTCAAAACCGTCATCCAGATCGTCTCCGTCGTCGCAGCCATCCTCGCCCACCGCTGGGACTACTGGCTCTGGTTCCCCAGCTTCCACGGCGGCTTCGTCATCGGCGTCCACTTCATCGCCGTCACCGCCATCTATTGGATGACCATCGTCTCCATCATCTCCGCCATCGATTACTTCATCGGCTTCTGGAAGAAAATCGACCACGCCTCCGACAAGCGTCGCAAACGCCGCAGCTTCGTCCTTAGCCGCAAACCCAAAACCAAACCCGTTCCCTCAGCGGAACACCCCTCGCGTATCTCCTGACATTTTTGGAATCTGCCAAACCATCCCGAACTGCTCTAGGCGTTGCCGTCCGCAGGGCATCGCATCAGATCTACGACTTGCCGCCGCTTGTACTCGACGATCCCATCGCTGTCCCCATTCTGGGGGAAGTCTATCGTTCTCTGCTGCAAGAAGCCGCCGCTTCCATCAACGACAGGCCCTCCCTCGCGATGCGCGCCTGGCTCGTCGCCCGCAACCGTTACGCCGAAGACAAACTCGCCGATGCAGTTCATCAAGGAGTCCGGCAATACGTTCTTCTCGGTGCGGGCCTCGACACCTTTGCCCATCGCAACACACACCCGAGCCTTCACGTGTTTGAGGTCGATCACCCTTCGACCCAGCAATGGAAGCGAGAGCTTTTGCACTCGAATCGATTATCCGAGCCGGCTAACCTGCATTTCGTGCCTGTAGACTTCGAGTGTCAGAGCCTCGCCCATCAACTGGCGAACAACGGCCTTGACCTTACTGCTCCAACTGTCTTTGCATGGCTCGGCGTCGTGTTGTATCTCACGTACGCGGCCTTTCGCACTACCCTCGACTTCATCGCAACATTTCCCGAAGGCAGCGGCGTCATCATGGACTATGCACTGCCTCGTCACGCCCTGCCGCCGAAAGAGTACGAAGCCCGGGACCTCCTCGCTGCTCGCGTCGCTAGTGTCGGGGAACCGTTTCAGCTTTTCTTCACCCCTGGCGAGATGGCTGCCCAACTAACCGCCTTCCGTGTCGTCGAAGACCTGGATTCGGCACAATTGAATGCCCGTTACTTCACCAATCGCACCGACTCTTTGAACCTTGATGGTCGCTCAGCAAACATCGTCAGCGCTTGGAGTTAGCGTTCGTCAAAATAAATTTCTGCGTTTTCCGCCCAAAAATCGCATGTCAAGCCCCCAAACCACCTAAATCATTCAAATGAAAAGAAATAGAGTTGGCACGTTAGTTAGGTTCAATCCCGTATACTGGATATAGATCGAAAAAGAAGAAGCCCCGGACCATCCTCCGGGGCTAACTCGTTTAGAAAGACGATTTTAGGAATAACCCCTTTGCTATGACTATTTTGCAGGCTGTTTAAAACGTAAAGTGCTGAAAATAAATGGTTTCATACATAGGTAGGGGGAGGGGGGTACCCCCCAGTAAGCGTGGTATGGATGACCACAACCGGCCAGCCCTGCCGCAATCCAAGTAAAATTCGCATCAGGCATTGACCTCGGGAGACACATGGCAACAATCAACCAGGACGACTTCATCCGCAGCGTAGCGAACGCACTCCAGTACATCAGCTTCTACCACCCGGTCGACTACATCACCAACCTCGCCCGCGCCTACGAGACGGAGCAGAGTCCAGCCGCCAAGGATGCCATGGCCCAGATCCTCATCAACTCCCGCATGTGCGCCGAAGGCCATCGCCCCATCTGCCAGGACACCGGCATCGTCACCGCCTTCGTCAAGGTCGGCATGGAAGTGAAGTGGCAGCCCGGCATCGCTGGCATGATGACCATGCAGGAGATGGTCGACGAAGGCGTCCGCGAAGCCTGGCGCAACGCCGATAACGTCCTCCGCCCCAGCATCCTCGCAGACCCTGCCTTCACCCGCCGCAACACCGGCGACAACACCCCAGCCATGGTCGTCGTCGAGCTGGTCGAAGGTGGAGACGTCGACGTCACCGTTGCCTCGAAAGGCGGAGGCTCCGAAGCCAAGAGCCGCTTCGCCATGCTCAACCCCTCGGACTCGGTCGCCGATTGGGTGCTCAACACCGTCCCCGGCATGGGCGCAGGCTGGTGCCCTCCCGGAATGTTAGGCATCGGCATCGGTGGCACCGCAGAAAAAGCGATGGTCATGGCCAAAGAGTCGTTGATGGACCCCATCGTCATGCAGGAGCTCATCGCCCGCGGCCCCAAAACCAAGATCGAAGAGCTGCGCATCGACATCTACAACAAGGTCAACCGCCTCGGCATCGGCGCCCAGGGTCTCGGCGGCCTCACCACAGTCCTCGACGTAAAGATCATGGACTTCCCAACCCACGCGGCAAACCTTCCGGTCGCGATGATTCCCAACTGCGCCGCCACGCGCCATCTGCACTTCAAACTCGACGGCTCCGGCCCTGTCATGGTCGATCCGCCCTCGCTCGACGCATGGCCGAAGCTCGAGTACGACGTCCACACGGCGAAAAAAGTAAATCTCGACACCATCACCCACGAGCAGATCAAGACATGGAAGCCAGGCGAGGTTCTGCTCCTCTCCGGCAAGCTCATCACCGGTCGCGATGCAGCCCACAAGCGCATGACCGACATGCTCACCCGAGGGGAAGAGCTTCCCGTGGATCTCAAAGGCCGCTTCATCTACTACGTTGGCCCTGTCGAAGCAGTCCGTGACGAAGCAGTCGGCCCAGCCGGCCCCACGACCGCAACCCGCATGGATAAATTCACCCGCCAGATGCTCGCCGACACCGGTCTCCTCGGCATGATCGGCAAGGCCGAGCGCGGCCCCGCTGCCATCGCCGCCATTCGCGAGTTCGAGGCCGTCTACCTCATCGCCATCGGAGGCGCAGCCTACCTGGTCTCGAAGGCCATCAAAAGCGCCCGTGTCCTGGCCTTCGCCGACCTTGGCATGGAAGCCATCTACGAGTTCGAAGTCAAGGACATGCCAGTCACCGTCGCAGTCGACAGCAAAGGCACCAGCGTCCACAACACAGGCCCCGAGGAATGGTCACGCCGCATCGCAGGCATTCCCATCCTCCAATAGCTTAGGGAGCAGGTGCCGTGAGGATCTGCATCACCGGTTGCGGCAGTTCCTTATCGGCATTCTTCAGCAACAGACTGACCTGCCACATCTGCGCGTCGGTCAGAACATGAGAGTAAGCAGGCATACCGGAGAGGCGAATCCCATTTGCCACCTTCCAGTAAGTCTCACCCGGCTCATCGTCACTGACGCCGACCACTCCATGGCTGCCATGACTCTTCCAAAGTTCCGGAGCCGAAGGAAACATATGCTTCGCAAACGCAACATCATGTCCAGGGGTACCATGGCAACTCGCGCACTGCGCCCGATAAACATGCGCACCCGACTCGAAGACGTCCTCGCTGATGCCGAAAGGAGGTTTTTTCATCTCGCGGTCGATGCGCGAATCCAACGGAAGGTAGACGATCTCTTTCTCAAACGGAAATGCCGCATCAGCAACCGCTACCGGCAGCGAACCGAACTTGAGGTAGGCAAACAGTCCCGCTGCAACGGCTACCACGCCGAGCAGAAACCCAAGAAATATCTTGCCGAATCCTCCGCTGCTGCTCTTTTTCGCCATCTGGAGTCTCTCCTTGAGAGGGATTGGCCGCAGTAAGGCGCGGCGGATGTTCTAATAAGGGATGGCCCCGTTGATTTCCCGCCGGTGGCCCTCAAGTTCCACCATAGCAAACCCAGGCTTGTGCAGGAGTAATCGTTGATGTTCGGTTTCAGATTGAGTGTGAAGTGTGTAGCTGGAGTATTGCTGGCAGCGTCCATCGCTAGCGGAGCAACCGCTGTACAGGGGCAGACAACGCATCGTACCCGCCGCGAGTCCAGCGCCAACCGCAAAGCTCGTATCGCAAGAACGATCGCCGAAACCTACAGCCATCGCTACGAGGTCGCCGGTGGCGGCGGATATCTCCGCTTCCAGTCAGGCGCACCGCAGCGCAACAACGAGGTCACCTTCTTCATGTCAGGGACTTACTTCCTGAACCCGAAACTCGGCATCATCGGCGAAATTCGCGGAGCCTATGGAAACGCCAAGATTGGCAATACTGCCTGCACGGTCGTCGGGTGCATTCCCGTTAATCTAGGGTTCAATCCGCAGATCTCGGAATACCCGTTCCTCGGCGGCGTGGCCTATCGGCTGTACGCAAAAGAGAAGATCGCTATAACTGCCACGGGAGAAGGCGGAGCCGCGATCGGCAAGTTCGATGACGGTGCCAAAGGCCTTCCCTCAGCCGTGCTCGGCGTCTGGGAGTCGACAACCAAGCCAGCCTTCAGCATCGGCGCAAACATCGACTACAACTTCTACCCCAATCTCGCCTTTCGAGTGTCACCCACCTACGTCGGTACATTCTTCCGCCGCGACCCAACAGACGTAAACCATGGACCCAACGGTACAATCCAGAACAACGTTGGAGTCAACCTCGGCATCGTCTATCGCTTCGGCAAGATCAAGTAGTCCGTTTTTTAAGCGAAGAAAAGCGGCTCCGGCCAGTTGTCGGAGCCGCTTTTTTGCTACTTCAGCGTGTAAAGAACACCGGTTATGAACTGCAGGCTGTTGCTCTTGAATCCAAAGGCAGGTTGGTTCAGATAGTTGTCCAGCAGATTGATATTCAGGCTGAACCGCTTATAAGTTGGTAGCTGCAACCCCGCCGCAAAGATTGCCGAATAAGCGCTGGGGTCATTCCACGCCGGAATAAAAGTGCCGCTCTCGGTAAAGATGATCTTCGCCGGAAGATTACGGTGGTAAAGCTCTGTAAAGCTCGACCCGACCAGATCATTGTTGGGCGTCGGTGGCTGGAAGTTCTGCCGCTCATAATGCACATCTGCCTTCACATCGAACTGCTGAACCGGCGTTTTGATCACAGTCCAGCCAACACCGATGCCGTAAATCTGCTGCAGGTTCAGGCCCTGAGAGTAGTTGTGGTCGAACGATGCACCGACCAACCCATAGAACCGCGACGTGAAGTACTTGTCGTGCTCCGCGTCGGCATGGAAGATATTCGTCTTTGTCACCGAAGCCAGAATAGGCGGACTCGACGGAATAAACGGTTGATCGATCTTGCCGTAAGTCTCCAAGACATTGATCGTAGATCGGGTTCGCGGAGGAAGAAAGTCCACGCTGGGAATCAGCCGAACCAGGTTGACTGCAGCGTTGTAGTTTTGGCCGGTCTGCGTGGATTCGATCAGCGTGATCCCCCCTGAAACCGCCCCATGCCATCCGTACCAGATCCCAGGATTGCTGCTGACTTCCTTGGAGTAGGTGGCACTATCAATCAGATAAGCCAGATCCTTAACTGGGACAACATCTGGTGCTCCCGAAGGGGTAGCAACGGTTACAGTATTGTCTGCATAAGTGACCGCACCAGGCTGTTTCGATGTCCGGGTGATCTTCTCGTTTTTCTTTAGCGCAACAAATTTGCCGCCAGCGCGTAATTCCTTGATTTTGTCCGCCGAAACCGTGACCTCCCCGACCACGTCGCTTTTGAATACAAACGAGTCTCCAGCCGCCCGCTCCAGTGTTCCAGTCAGTTGGTCCCCATTCGTAAACACGATTACGTCGGGTGCCGCCTTGGCCGCGGTCTGTGCCACTGCCGAGGCTGCAAGTTGAAACAGCGCGCCTGACACCAGGCTCAAAACAAACAGGCTGTGCCACTTACCTGCTCTGCGGATTAGGGTCGATACACGATTGGCGCTCATGGATTAAAAATAGCGTAGCTTCATGCGGTTTGAGCCGAAGGGACACTTAGTTGTTTGTGTCATTGCAATATTATTCGTGTTACTGCAATGAAATTGTGTCCGGTCGATCTCTCACAGTAAAAGATGCAGCTATAAACCTTTTGTTTACCTGTAGATATGGTTTTGCGCCCACAAATCCGCGCCCTGAAGTCGAAATTAAATAGAAGAAAGACGTTGGTAGAGACCTCCTTTTGACTCTGGCATCGATGCGATCCATATCCCGGTATCACCCAATAGTGGGAAGATCGGTCAGCCGAGGCGAGCGGCCGAAATGGTACGCTTGACTGTGGCTATGGGGCTTCGAGCATCACAGTTTGGCCCAACTTGGGTGGTATTGGCTGTCATTGCTCTGGTGTGTCCGTACGCCCGTGCAATCGAGCACGTAACCTTGAAGAATGGTTTTGAACTGGACTGTGTTCGGCGCGAGTCTGTCGGAGACAAGATTCGGCTTTACCTCGACGGACAAGATAAAGCTTCCGCGGACGATTCGAATTATCTTGAAGTCGCTGCTGATTCGATAGTTCGCGTCGATACGATCGCAGACCCCCCAACACCATCGCCAGCGGTAACAATGCTGCACCCTGCGCCGAGCATGACGCCGACAAAGGAAGAGATGCACGAGATGCTGGCGCACGCCGGCGCAGCTCATAACATCGACGAGGATCTGTTGGCCAGCGTGGTGCGGGCAGAGAGTGGCGGACAGGTAAGAGCCGTCTCGCGGACCGGCGCCAAAGGACTAATGCAGTTGATGCCTGCAACGGCAACCGCAATGGGCGTCGACGACGCATTCAAACCGGATCAGAACATCGCCGGCGGTACTGCTTATCTGGACGAGATGCTAACCAGATACCACGACAACGTGGCACTGGCACTAGCCGCTTACAACGCGGGACCGGGTGCGGTCGATAAATATCACGATGTGCCCCCCTATCGTGAGACGCGCGAGTATGTAGCCCGTGTGATCCGTGAGTTCAACCGGAGAAAACAGACAGCCCTGATCGCACAGACTAAGTAGAACCGCTCCGGCGAGCCAACGAAAAGAGAGCCATGACGAAGCGTAATGCAGTTCTGTGGTCGGTTGTTGTGGTTGGGCTGGCCGTATTTGTTTTTCTATTCCGAGACAGAGTTCACTTCGACTGGAAGACCTTCTGGCAGCAGTTGCGATATGTGAGCGTCGCACATATTCTGGCGGGAATCGTACTGATCTATTCGACTTTCTGGCTGCGCGCGGTGCGCTGGGCAGTCTTTGTGTCGCCAACGAAGAAAGTCCCGGCCTCTTCTTTGCTGGGATCGCAGTTCATCGGATTCACTGCAGTGGCATTGTTCGGACGGCTGGCGGATCTCACTCGGCCCTACCTTGTGGCGCGCCGCCTGGGGTTGTCGCTAAGCTCGCAGATTGCTGTGTACACCATTGAACGCATGTTCGATCTCGGAGCCGCAGCCGTTATCTTTTCATGTGCATTGGCGTTTACTCCGAAGGACCTGCCTCATCACGGTGAATTTGTGAGAACGGGGGAGTTCAGCCTGGCTGCGACGCTCGCGATCGCTGTCTTTGCCGGAGTAGTTCGTGTAGCGGGCGGCGCAGTTGCCGGTTTCGCGCGAAGGACAGTTGGGCTGCTCTCGAAATCTGCCGGCGAAAGCATAGCCACGAAGATCGACGGCTTCCGGCACGGTTTGAACGCGCTGTCGTCGGCGCGTGACTTTGGCGTAGTGGCAGTACTGTCGTTGACGATGTGGGGAATGATCGGCTTTGCGTATTTCGAAACAGCACGCGCGTTCGTGCAAACTCCCGAGCTGGCCAACCTGACGTTTTCGCGAACGATGTTGCTCATGGCGGCGAGCATCGGTGGCTCTCTACTGCAGCTTCCTGTCATTGGATGGTTTACCCAGATCGCAGTGACTGCGGCGGCGATGCATACGTTTTATGGGGCGCCTCTTGAAGCGGCCACGGCCTGTGGTGCGGTGCTGTTAGTGGTCACCTTTCTGTGCATCATTCCGACCGGCTTTATCTACTCGCAGGTCGAGCATGTGAGCCTCAAGCGGGTCACTCAGGAGAGCGAGGCTGCGGGAAAAGATGCTGAGGCGCCGGAACCGACAGCTTAGCCCGTACATTTTTCTGTTTATGGTGGAGGTCGTGTTTTTATAGGGGGTTTTGCGATTTCCACAGGGAAAAACCGTGGTTTTTCGATGGTGTTTTGTGGTTTTTACGTGGTCGTAGCGTGGTTCTTATGTGCATGCCGCGGGGCGATGAAAAAACACGCCAACTTTCTGAGATTTATTTCAGGGCGGCTTAGTGGATCGCCGCCAGAGCGCACGGTGGAAACGTGTTGAGTTAAAAGGAAGTTGCGTCCTGCACTGCTAAAATCGGTTGATACCGATGAAGTGCCCCTATTGTGGATTTAGTCAGGATCGTGTCGTCGATTCACGCGAGAGTAAAGAGGCGGACTCGATTCGCCGGCGGCGCGAGTGTGAAGGCTGCAATAAGAGATTTACAACCTACGAGCGCATCGACGAGATTCCGTACATGGTCGTCAAGAAGGACGGACGCCGTGAAAAGTTCGACCGGCAGAAGGTGTTGAGTGGACTTTTGCACGCCTGCGAGAAGCGGCCGGTCGCAGCGACAAGGCTTGAGCAGATTGTGGACGAGACCGAGGCCTACGTCGTCGATTCGCCGGAACGGGAGCGGTCCACGAGCGAGGTGGGCGAGTTGATTATGAGCAGGCTCAAGGACATCGACACGGTTGCGTACATACGGTTTGCGAGTGTCTATCGCGACTTCAAGGACGTTCGGGAGTTCAAGGCAGAACTCGAAGAGTTACTAAGCGGAAAAGACCCAAGGAAAAGGCGGTAATCCATGACGGTAGTGAAAAAAACGTACGCGATCACTTTGATTCCCGGAGATGGGATTGGACCGGAGGTCTCTGCGGCGGTCGTGAATATCCTCGAGGCCGCAGGAGCAGCGACGGGGATCGCGTTCGAGTGGCACCGGCACGATGCAGGCGCGGATGCCTTTGCGAAGACCGGCGAGTACATCCCCAAAGCGTTATACGCCTCGATCGAAGAGAACCGTGTCGCCCTGAAGGGGCCGGTTACGACGCCGGTGGGCGAAGGTTTTGCCTCGATCAATGTAACGCTGAGACAGAAGTTCGAGTTGTTCGCCAACTTCAGGCCGGTGAAGAATCTGCCGGGACTGAAGACCCGTTATCCGGGGCTCGATCTGATTATCGTGCGCGAGAACATGGAAGACCTGTATGCAGGACTTGAGCACGTTGTTGTTCCGGGAGTCGTGCAGGCGCTGAAGATTATTACCGAGAAGGGCTCGACCCGTATCGCCAGGTTCGCGTTCGACTATGCGCGCAAACATTCGCGAAAGAAGGTTCACGCGATCCACAAAGCGAACATCATGAAGCTGTCGGATGGTCTCTTTCTCCGTTGCTGCCGGAGTGTGGCGGAGGGATTTCCTGAGGTCGAGTACAAAGAGCACATCGTCGACAACACCTGCATGCAGTTGGTGATGAATCCCTACCAGTACGACATTTTGCTTACCGAGAATTTGTATGGGGACATCCTCAGCGATCTTTGCAGCGCGTTTGTCGGTGGGCTCGGACTGGTGCCCGGCGCGAACCTGGGAGCCGAGTGCGCGATCTTCGAAGCGGTGCATGGATCGGCTCCCGATATCGCCGGAAAAAATATGGCCAATCCCACTGCGCTGTTGCAAAGCGCTGTCCTGATGTTGCATCACATCAATGAAGGCGCCACGGCGGAACGCGTACGGGCCGGATTGGAGCAGGTCTATCAAGAGGGGAAGACGCTGACCAAGGATGTGGGCGGCACCAGCGGAACGAAGGCTTTTGCCGATGCCGTGTTGCAGGCAATGGAAGCGCCGGTGAGTCAGGCTTAGAGATTGATTTTTGCGAGAGACGTTCTTGAGCGAGGTGGCATGAAAGGGATGTTTGGCAGGGGATTGACCGTAGTGGTGCTGGGTAGTGCGCTGAGCATTCTGGGTGGGTGCAGGCAGAACGATGCAACGAAGCAAAGCAGCAGCGAAGGTGCGGTGACTGGTTCTGTCGCTCCGGCCAGCGCGCCGCTGGACCCGGCAACTTTGGGTGCAGTAAGTGGAACGATCCGCTTCTCGGGCAAGGCGCCCGCTCCAGTGAAGATCGACATGAGCCAGGACCCGGTGTGTTCGATGACCGGTGGGGATAACTTTGCCGAGCAATACATCGTTCACGATGGCAAACTCGCGAATGTGTACCTCTACATCAAGAGCGGTCCGCCGGCAGCGATGTCAGCTCCCGCGCCCAAAGATAGCGTCATTCCAGTCATCGATCAGGTCGGCTGTAAATATGCACCTCACGTAATTGCCTTGATGCGTGGCGGGTCGGTTGAGTTTCGAAACTCCGACGGAACCATGCACAACATTCATACGTTGCCTACGGCTGAAGGCAGCCAGCCGATCGACATCTCCCAGGGAGCGAAGGGTAGCCCACAGACGAAGCAATTCAACTGGCCGGAGGTCATGATTCCGGTGCGCTGCAATAACCATCCCTGGATGAATGCCTTTATCAATGTGTCGGCGACGCCTTTTTTCGCCGTGACCGGCGCAGATGGACACTTCTCGATTAACGGGCTGCCCGCAGGAACCTATACATTGGCAGCAGTCCATGAAAAACTCGGCGAGAAGACGATGACAGTGACGGTTGAACCCAAAGGAACGGCAAAGGCGGACTTCGACTTCGGCGGGAAATAACCTCGATTGATAGGGAGACGCGATGAGCGCAGGATTGGCGATGTTGGCAGCAGCGATGCAACACACGGCGCAGTTCAACATCAACCTGGCCTTCGTGATTAACCGATTGCCGCTGTGGTTTCTCGTATTTGCGCTGTTTCTGCCGCGAATTGCAATGGTGGTGGCGTGGCTGCAGGGTGTCCTGGCGCCGTTTCATCTGGAAGGCATCATTCCGCCGCTGTTCTGGCTTTTTCTGCCCAGAGTTCTAGTGCTGTATCTGATCTATGTCGACCAGGGGCTGACGTTGTGGTTTCTTGTTCATCTGGTCGCAGCGCTGCTTGTCTGGGGCGGCGGAGGCCATCAGATGAGCCGCAGGCGGCGCGGATACTGACGTTCGCGGCACCCCGGATGACGCTACCGTAGAGGCGCGTTATTCTTAGGAGATATGGAACGACGCAGGGTTGGCATTCTTGGCGCGACCGGAATGGTCGGGCAACGATTTATTCAGTTGTTGAGCAAGCATCAGTGGTTTGAGATTGCGTGGCTGGCGGCGAGTGATCGCAGCGCGGGCAAGACGTATGCCGAGGCGTGCCGATGGAAGCTGGATACGCCGTTGCCTCCGCGGATTGCGGCGATGACCCTGGAACCGAATCTGCCTGAGGGATCCTCGGTCGCACTGCCGAAGATTATCTTTGCCGCGCTCGACGCGGATATTGCTCGTGAGCTGGAGCCGAAGTTTGCGGCGGCGGGGTGCGCGGTGATCTCGAACTCTTCCGCATTCCGCATGGTGGCTGATGTGCCGCTTGTGGTGCCCGAGGTGAATGCCGATCATCTTGCGTTGATCGAGACGCAAAGCTGGCGCAAAGAGAGCGGCGGTTACATCGTGACGAATCCGAACTGCAGCGCGATCGGCCTTGTTCTTGCGCTGAAACCGCTGGAGGAGCGCTTCGGAATCGAGAGCCTGTTCGTCAGCACCATGCAGGCGGTCAGCGGCGCGGGATATCCGGGGGTGGCCTCGCTCGATATTCTGGGGAACGTTGTGCCCTTTATCAAAAACGAAGAGGAGAAGCTGCAGGAAGAGGTTGGGAAACTGCTGGGCCGCATGGGTGGGGCGAAGATCGAGTTGCTCGATGCGAAGGTGAGCGCGCATTGCAATCGCGTGGCGGTTGAGGATGGCCATACCGAATGCGTGAGCGTGAAGTTCCGCAAGAAGGCTACCCGCGAGCAGATTATCGCGGCGTGGAATGAGTTTCTTCCGCTTCAGGGATCGCATCTGCCGACTGCTCCCGATCGACCCGTCGAGTATGACGCGAGTATCGACAGGCCGCAGCCACGGCTGGACAGAATGCGCGGAGATGGAATGGCGGCGACGGTGGGCAGGCTGCGGGAGTGCAATCTGCTGGACTGGAAGTTTGTCGTTCTGTCGCACAATACGATTCGCGGAGCGGCAGGCGCGGCGGTGCTGAACGCTGAGGTTTTGGCGTTGCTTGGCAAACTCGACAAGCTGGGCGTGAAGAAGGAAGTTTCGGCAAAGGCCGTGGCGGTGACGGCTTGAGTGTGGCGCGCGAGAGATTAGTTGTGATGAAGTTTGGCGGAACCTCGGTTGAGGACGCGCAGGCCATGAAGCGGACGGCCGGCATCGTTCGCGGCCGCCGGGAGCGCGGACTCGATACTGTTGTTGTGGTCTCGGCGATGGCGAAGGTTACGGATTTGCTGCTCTCGGCGGCGTCTGCGGCTGGTCGCGGAGATAAGGCTGGAGCTCTCGCCATTGGAGCCAGGTTGCGGCATCGCCATGTAGACACTGCGACGGCATTGGTGGAAGCAGAACGGATTACTCGCCTTGAGCAGGCGCTGCACCAGGAGTTCGATGCGCTGGACGATCTGTTGCGAGGGATCGCCGCAGTGGGGGAACTGACGCCGCGCACGAATGATCTGGTGGTCAGCTTCGGCGAGAGGCTTTCAAGCAGAATGATCGCGGAGGCCTTCGATCAGTATGGTCTGAATGGAGCGCACGTTGACGCGCGAAGCTGCATCATCACCGACGCCAGCTATGGGAAGGCAATACCGCAGGAGAACGCGATCGAAGCTAAACTCTCGCAGATCGTTCTACCGCTCCTTGCGGCTGGGAAAACGCCCGTTCTCGGTGGGTTTATCGGAGCCACGCCAGAAGGCATTACGACCACGCTAGGCCGTGGCGGCAGCGACTTCACCGCTGCTCTGGTTGGCGGAGGCATGCACGCCGGCGCAATCGAGATATGGACGGACGTCAATGGCATTATGACGACGGACCCGCGAATCTGTCCTGACGCGCTAAGGGTTAAGACGATAAGTTTTGAAGAGGCAGCGGAGCTTGCTTACTTTGGCGCGAAGGTCTTGCACCCGGCTACGATTCTGCCTGCTGTTCAGAAGAGCATTCCTGTGTGGGTGCTGAACTCGCGGAATCCTGAGAATGAAGGCACAAAGATTACTGCGATGGCCGCGAAGTGCGCCAGTCCTTTCAAGAGCATCGCAGCGAAGAAAAAGTTGACGATCATCGATGTTGTTGCAAGCCGCATGTTGATGTCGCATGGATATCTCAAGGCTGTCTTCGACGTCTTCGATAAATACAAGTGCGCGATCGATATGGTATCGACCAGCGAAGTCAGCATCTCTCTTTCGGTGGACAGCAACCAACAGCTACCGGAGATTTGCGCGGAGCTTGCCAAAATCGCCGACGTAAAGATGGAGGGCCACAAGGCGTTGGTCTGCCTCGTAGGAGAGGACATTCGCGGCCACAACGGCATTGCAGGGCAGGTCTTCAGCGCCATCCGCCATGTCAATGTGCGAATGATCTCGCAGGGAGCGAGCGAGATCAACATGAGCTTCATGATCGACGAGGAAGATGTAGAAGAAGCCGTGCGCAGCCTTCATGCGCACTTTTTCGCAGACCCCGACGAGATGGTCTTCGATGTTGCGAACCGCGTTCAGCTAAAGAGTCAAGTCTAGAGAGGCACACGATGCGGGTATTGGTTTTAGGAATGGGGAAGACGGGCAAACTGGTTGCCCAAATCGCCGCAGAGCGCGGCCACGGCGTCAACGTGCTCGACGCGAAGGAAAACGCCAATGCCTCTGCGTTGACGCCGCCTTTCGTTGCAGGATTTGACGTTATCATCGACTTCACAACTCCCGATGCGGCTATTCAAAATATGCGTGCCTGCCTGGCTACCGGCGCGAAGATGGTGATCGGAACGACCGGCTGGTACGAAAAATTGCCCGATATGCGCGGCTTGGCCGAACGGAAGCAGGCAGGCTTGCTCTATGGAACCAACTTCTCCGTCAGTGTTCAGGTTATGCTGCAACTCGCCGCGACGATGGGCAAAGCATTAAAAAATGCCGGCTATGAATTCTCCATCGAAGAGACGCACCACGCCGGCAAACTCGATTCGCCATCGGGCACAGCAATCAGCGTGGCGAGAGCCGTCGAAGCGGCGTCCGGTCTCAGCAGCGTACCTATCGAAGCCAAACGCGAGGGCGACGTAATGGGATTGCACACGCTGCAGGCGCGCAGTGCGGCGGATCGTCTTGTGCTGACCCATGAAGCATTCTCGCGCAGAGGATTCGCGGAAGGTGCGGTACGCGCGGCAGAGTGGCTGTCGTCGCGAACCGGGTGCTACGACTTCCACGACGTCTACACCCAGATCTAACAACGAATCAAGAGGACTTTATGAGCGTAATGGAAGCTGCGGCAGCAACGAAGTTCGCCAATCTGACGTTTGAAGAAAAACTGGATCGACTTGCCGAAGTCGCGGTAAAGGTAGGACTGGGGTTGCGCGCGGGGCAGGAACTGATCATGTCCGCTCCCATGGAGGCGCTGCCGCTGGCGCGCAGAATCACTGAGCACGCTTATCGGGCCGGCGCGTTGCTTGTGACGACGTTCTACTCGGACGATCCCAGTGTTCTGGCGCGGTTTCAATATGCTCAGGATGCGAGCTTCGACTATGCGCCGGTGTGGCTGCAGGATGGAATTGCCGCAGGTTTTCGCAGCGGGGCCGCACGGCTTGCGATTGCAGGCGCAAACCCCGCTCTGCTGGCCAAACAGGACCCCGCGAAGGTAGCGCGGGCTAATGTTGCTGCGTCGAAGGCTGGTAAACCTGCGATGGAGTTAATCACGCGTCATGAGATCAACTGGACGATTGTGGCCTGCGCGACGCCGGAGTGGGCGAAGCTGGTATACCCCGGAGAGCCGGAACACGTTGCGATTGCGAAGCTGTGGGAGGCGATCTTTGTTGCTTCACGCATCGCTGTCGACGATCCTGTGCTGGAGTGGCGGCAGCACGGCGCAAGGCTGAAGCAGCGCATGGAGATGTTGAATGCCAAGCGATTTTCGGCGCTGCACTTCAAAGGGCCGGGAACCGATCTGACGGTAGGCCTGGCGGACGATCATCTCTGGGCTGCGGGCGGAACGACTGCCGGAAATGGAGTTTTTTGTCAGCCGAATATTCCAACCGAAGAATGCTTTACCACCCCGCACAAAGACCGCGTCCATGGCACGGTGCGGGCCTCGAAGCCTCTTTCGCATCAGGGCACATTGATTGAAAATATAGCGGTTCGCTTCGAAGATGGCAGAATCGTCGAGGCCACCGCTACCGCCGGCGCGGATGTTCTCAACCGGCTAATCAGCACAGATGATGGCGCGCGGAGGTTGGGAGAAGTTGCACTGGTCCCGCACTCCTCGCCTATCGCGCAGAGCGGTGTGCTCTTCTGGAATACGCTGTTCGATGAGAACGCCGCGAGCCATATCGCGCTCGGTCAAGCTTATTCAACCTGTTTGATCGGCGGCGACAAGATGGATGCAGAGCAGTTAGCTGCGGTTGGCGCGAACTCCAGCCTGATCCACGTCGACTGGATGATCGGCTCCGGCGAGATGGATGTGGATGGCATTGCGTCCGATGGCGCCGCTGAGCCATTGATGCGGAAGGGCGAGTGGGTCTAGCGCTGGCGAATGGAACGAGGAGTGGGATCGCCTTACAACGTGTAAGGCTTGAAGGTGGCCATTTTGGCGGCTTTTCATCAACGCCGCAAAGAATCCCTCTGGTATTTGCAGGAGATTCGCGATAAATTGAATCTCAATCGGGCGTCGGTTCGTTTCATCCACAAGTTTTCAAAGAAGAGTGGCTTCAGGACGAGCCGGTTTGGCAGGAGGTATTTAGCCGATCTTCCGATCTTTGATCTTCCAGATTCTCTGATTCTCAGTTGGTGATTTTCATCTGTTGCAGCGCGCCGCATTTCTACAAATTTTTCTTTCGAGGAGAACTTTCTATGAACCCGATTTTGACGCAAGGTGTTTCGCGCAGATCGTTTATGAAGATCCTTGGCGCTGCCTCAGCGGCTGCTGCTCCGCTCCCGGCTTTTGCTGCGAGAGAGCAGGCGGCGTCACCGGCGGCCAAACCCACGCTCGCGCGGAGTATGGTGTTTTCGCCGGACACTGTGGTGATCAGTGCAAATGAAAACCCGCTCGGGCCGGCGCAATCCGCGTTGTCCGCAATAGGCTCCACGGCGCCACAAGGCGGCCGCTATCACTTCGACGAGTATGTGAAGACCATCAGCGTCTTCAACGATCAGTTTGGCCTCAAAAAAGATTACTCTGCTCTGTACCCCGGTTCGAGCGGCCCGCTGGACCTCGCGCTGATGTCGAATATCGGCCCCGATAAGCCACTGGTCTATGGCGATCCGAGCTATGAGCAGGGCCCGCGCGCCGCCGATACGATGAAGGCCCCGAAGTATCCGGTGCCGCTGACCGCGACGTACGCGCATGATGTGAAGGCGATGGTGAAGGCGCATCCATCGCCGGGCGCGTACTATATCGTGAACCCGAATAATCCAACCGGAACGATGACACCCAAGGCAGACATCGTTTGGCTGGTGAATAACAAGCCGAAGGGCTCGGTCGTGATTATTGACGAGGCCTATCACCACTTCTCGAATGACGAGTCCTGCATCGACCTGGTCACGCAGGACAAGGACGTGATTGTGATGCGGACCTTCTCAAAGATTTATGGCATGGCCGGCCTGCGGGCGGGTTTTGCGATCGCGAGACCGGACCTGATCGAGCGATTTGAAACCGTTCCGGGACCGAGCCGGAGCCTTGCGAGTATCTCGATCACAAGCGCTGCGGCTGCGCGCGCGAGCCTGGAGGACAAGGGCCTGGTGCCGCTGCGGAAGAAGATCAATTCGGACATCCGGTCCGAGACGCTGGAGTTTCTCGCCAAGCGTGGTTACAAGGTCGTTCCCGGCTCGCAGGGCAATATGTTCATGGTGGATGTGAAACGTCCTGGCAGGGAGTTCCAGGCCGCTATGTTGAAGGAGAACGTCGCAATCGGCCGCACCTGGTCTGCCATGCCCAACTATGTGCGGGTTACAGTTGGCACCAAGGCCGAGATGGAAAAGTTCCAAACGGCCTTCGTGAAGTGCATGGATATGCCCCCTGGAAACGCGAATGGAGCGGCAGCGCTTCATCTTCCAGAGCTCTATGTGCCATCGGAACTGTATCGAGGTTAGCCAATGGTTAGGAATAGGCCCTGGTGATCCACCGCCAGGGCCTTTTTTGCGGTTCTTTGGGCTGCACGGTCAGTCCCTTCTGCGAAATCAACAATCCTGACGCGGTAAACTTACACTATGGAATTGATGGGTTGTGGAACGGCACTGGTAACCCCCTTTCGGCGGGATGGCGCCGTGGATGAACCCGCGCTGCATGCGCTGGTGAACTGGCAGATTGAAAGCGGGATCGAATTCCTCGTCCCGTGCGGGACCACAGGCGAGGCCTCAACTCTGGCCGAGGCGGAGTGGCTGCGCGTGATTGAAATCGTGGTTGCAGCCTCCTCCGGACGGGTCCCGGTCTTTGCCGGCTGCACGCACAACGCGACCCACGAGGCTGTGGCACGAGCGCGCAAGCTCTCGCGCATCCATGGATTGGCTGGAGTTCTGACCGCGAATCCCTACTACAACCGCCCCGGCCAGGAGGGGCAGTACCAGCACTTCCGCGCGATCGCGGAGGCCACTGACCTACCGGTGCTTCTCTACAACATTCCCCCGCGAACAGGCGCAAACCTCGAACCGGCGACCATCCTTCGACTCGCGGAGCTGAACAACGTGATCGGCGTCAAAGAGTCCAGCGGAAATCTGACGCAGATCACGGAACTCCTGACCACCGCGCCGCGAAGCTTCAAAGTATTTGCAGGTGACGATGTATTGGCGTTGCCGATACTGGCTTTGGGCGGGGCAGGCCTAATCTCGGTGGCGTCGAATGTCATCCCCGGCCCGATGGAGCGAATGGTTCGCGCGGCGCTCGAGAACGATTGGCTCGACGCGCGCCGCATCAATCGTCGCTTCTACCGGCTCATGCAAGCCCACTTCTGGGAGGCCAGCCCTGCTCCCGTCAAGGCAGTCCTGCACATGCTTGGCCGTGGCGAGGACGTTCTGCGCTTGCCAATGGTTCCTGTATCGGACGCGACGCGGCGCAAACTGGAACGAATGGTCGGCGAGTTAGGCATGCTCGCCGGGATTCCCGCGACGGGCGAAGATCTTAGAATGTTTTGAATGCCTGCTACAGCTCAGTCGAGCCGCCTGCGTTCTGCTGACTGGCTGATCCAGCTACAATTCTTGTATCCATGAAAACTCTCGAACAGAAGATTGAGCACCACTTTGCTTCCGGCGCAGCGGCAATTGGCAATGACGACGCCCTCACCGCCTTTCTCGAACTTCGCAAAGCCCTGGAGGCGGGCGAACTGCGCTCTGCGGAACCTGATCCAACGCTCCCGCTCGGCTGGCGCGTGAATACGTGGGTGAAACGCGGCATCTTATTAGGTTTTCGCATTGGGACAATGACAGAGATGGGCGGGGAAACCCTTCGTTTCATCGACAAGCATACTTACCCAGTGCGGCGCTTTGACGTTGCCGACGGTGTGCGCGTCGTGCCCGGCGGCGTCAGCGTGCGTAGCGGAGCCTATGTTGCGAAAGGTGTCGCAGTCATCCCACCCTCCTACATCAACGTGGGAGCCTACGTCGACGAGGGCACGATGGTTGACTCGCATGCCCTGGTCGGCAGTTGCGCCCAGGTCGGCAAGCGCGTGCATCTCAGTGCAGCTGCGCAGATCGGCGGAGTCCTCGAGCCTGTCAACGCAAGCCCTGTCATCATTGAGGACGATGTGCTTGTAGGCGGAAACACAGGGGTCTATGAGGGCACCGTTGTGCGGAAGCGAGCTGTCCTGGCGGCCGGAACAGTATTGACCCGTGGAACTCCTGTCTACGATTTGGTTAAAGGCGAGATATACAAAGCCACTGCCGAGATGCCGCTCGTGATCCCTGAAGGAGCGGTTGTGGTGCCTGGATCCCGAAATGTAACGAAAGGCAAGGGCGCGGAGTGGGGCTTGAGCCTGGCCGCTCCTGTGATCGTGAAATATCGCGACGAAAAAACTGAGCTGTCGCTTGTCCTTGAGGACATATTGCGCTAAAGAAACGTGCGTCGCGACCGATGGTAAGCTTAATGGTTGATGGCACAAGATAAATTGAAGTTGATTCCGCTGGGTGGCCTCGGCGAGTTCGGCATGAACTGCATGGCGATCCGTTGGCAGGATGACATTATTGTCATCGACGCCGGCCTGATGTTTCCTGAAGAAGAGTTGCTGGGCGTGGACATTGTTGTCCCGGATATCAGCTACCTGACCGAGAACCGCGATAAGGTTCGCGCCATTCTTTTGACCCATGGGCACGAAGACCACATCGGCGGCCTGCCCTGGATTCTCTCCGAACTGAACGTCCCCGTTTACGGAACCGAGTTCACTCTCGCCCTGGCAGAGGGCAAGCTCGAAGAACACAATCTGCTCGATGACGCGGATTTGATCGAGATGATTCCCGGCCGCCGGATTACGCTTGGCCCGTTCTCCATCATGCCGATCCGCGTCACTCACTCGTTGGTCGACTGTGTGGCGTTGGCGGTCCATACGCCGGTCGGCGTGATTCTGCATACGGGTGATTTCAAGATTGACCTGTCCCCGCCGGACAACAAGCCGTTCGACCTGCATGCCTTTGCCGAATTGGGCAAGCAGGGTGTACTCGCACTTCTGCAGGACTCAACTAACGTCGACCGCAATGGCTATACGCCGAGCGAACGCGCTGTGCGTCCCAAGCTGGATGAGATCTTTGCGCAGGCGAAGAAGAAGCTGTTCTTCAGTTGCTTCTCTTCGTCGATCCATCGAATCCGTCTTGCGATGGAGCTTGCCCACGAGCATGGCCGCAAAGTCGCGGTCATCGGAAGGTCGATGGACAACGCAACCGAGATCGCGCAAGACCTCGGTTATCTCGATCCGCCACAGGGACTGATCATCAATCCGGGCCAGATACGCGACACTCCCGCGAATAAATTGCTGGTCCTGATCAGCGGAACGCAGGGCGAGCCCATGAGCGCGCTTAGCCGAGCCGCAGTGAATAATCATAAATTCGCCAAAATCGACGCCGAAGATACTGTTCTGTTGAGCTCGCGGGTGATCCCCGGCAATGAGAAGGCGATCTACCGCATGATCGACCACCTGGAACGCCGCGACGCGAATGTGATCTACGACGACGGGCACTCCGGCCTGATCCACGTTAGCGGACATGGGAGCCAGGAAGAGCTGCGTTTGATGATCAATCTCGTTCGGCCGAAGTTCTTCATTCCGATCCACGGCGACTATCGCCACCTCAAGCGCCACGCCGAGCTGGCAGGTTCGATGGGCATCGTGGAGAAAGCGATTCTGCTCGAGGACGGCGATGTTCTGGAACTGGACAAAGATTCAGCGGCAAAGACAGGTAAGGTCACCGTCGGCCGCGTTTGCATCGACTCTGGTGGGGCGTCGACGGATGTCGTCGAAGACCTCGTCATTCGCGACCGCAGGCATCTCAGCGAGGACGGGATCGTCCTGCCAATCATTCAAATCAATAAACGGACGGGGAGACTCGAAAACCCTCCCGAGATCGTGATGCGCGGAACGGCAATCGCCGAAGAGAGCCTTATCGCGGAGGCGCGCCAGGTCGTGCAGCGTACGCTGGATGGATCTTCTACCGAAGAGAAGGCCGACTACGGCGTCATCAAGGAGAAGATTCGCACCGATCTGAAGCGATACATCCAGAAAAGCACCAGTCGGCGGCCCTTGATTATGCCAGTGATTCTGGAAATCTGAGGCAGGAGCGAAAAACAGAAAACGGCGCCTTTCGAGGCGCCTTTTTTGGTTGAAAACGCGAAAGCCGTCATGCCGCGTGGATTTTAGACCTACTTGCGGCGGAGTACAACTGTTAATTCTGCACAGGTGACGGCAGGAACAGGATTGATTAGGCTTGGGAAACGACAGACTGAACGCGATCGCGAAAGCTTCGGATTGCCGTGGGAATGAAGAGTCCAATTGCGGACGAGGCCTTCACCATGAATCTCTCTTGTGCGGTTATATCTTCTCGAATGTGCCTTGGAATCCGTTCGATTGACGCGTTGCTTGCAGTTTTGCTGATAATACCGCCGGCTGGAGCTCAAGAGCCGGAGGCGAAGCCTGCGTCGCGTCCGAAGGTTGCACTTGTCTTTGAGGGTGGCGGAGCACTGGGGTTCGCACATATCGGTGTGATCGAGTGGCTTGAGGCGCACCATATTCCAGTGGACGATGTTGCCGGAACCAGCATGGGCGGATTGGTGGGCGGCTTGTATGCCTCCGGCATGAGTCCGAAGGAGATTACCGACTTCGTCGAGGGCATCAACTGGAGTGCAGTGCTGAGCGGTCAGGTGCCGTTTCCCGCTTTGAACTATAGACGCAAGGAGGACAAGCTGGCCTTTCCCAACCGTCTCGAGTTTGGGTTGAAGCATGGATTCAGTTTGCCGAACGGGTTGAACTCCGGCGCGGCCGTGGGGCTTCTCCTGGATGAGAAGATGCTTGCCTACTACGACCTCAAGAGCTTCGACGATCTGCCGATTCCGTTCCGCTGCGTCGCAACCGATATGGTCTCAGGCAAGGAACATGTGTTCAAAGATGGATCGCTGGCGCAGGCCATGCGTTCGACGATGTCGATTCCAGGAGTCTTTGCACCTGTCGAACACGGCGGCCAGATCTACTCCGATGGCGGCGCCGTGAACAATCTTCCGGTAGACGTTGCACGCACGATGGGCCCCGATATCGTTATCGCGGTCTACCTGGACACGGGAAATTTTGAGAAGAAAGAGCTTAACTCGCTGGTGGGAGTAGCCGGAAGAAATGTGTCCCTCATGGTTTCAGCGAACGAGCTGAAGAACATGAAGGACGCAAATATCCTGCTGAAGGCGGACGTGAGTAAGTTTACCTCCGGCGACTTCGAGAAGAGCGCGGAGATTATTCCACAGGGCGTCAAGGTCGCTGAGGAACATGCGGCGGAGCTGGAAAAATATGCCGTGAGCGATACCGAATGGGACGCTTACCTGACGCAACGGAACTCCCGGAGGAGAACGAATCTTCCGGAGCCAAAATTCATCGACGTCTATGGAATGCATGGAGCGCTGAAGTCCCAGATCGATCATGCAATGGCGAAGTATGTGAACCAACCCATCAACACGCAGAAGATTGAAAATACAATCACTGATCTTCAGGGGACGGGGCTCTATTCAAGCATCAGCTATAACCTGATTGATAAAGATGGCGAAACCGGCCTCCTGGTGCGGCCGCGGCTTAAGAACTACGGGCCGCCCTTTCTGAATCTCGGCGTTTTTCTCTCGTCGAACGATTCCAACGATATCCAGTTTGGATTTGGGGGGCGAGCTACGTTTTTCGGTCTCGCGGGGCCTGGGTCGGAGGCACGTGTGGACGCCTCTTTAGGACAGGTAGCCGGCGTTGATGGGGAGCTCTACAAACCCATTATCCCTGGAAAACGGTTCTTCGTCGCTCCACGGGCGTATTACGCCCACACCATAGCAGCATTTTTCTCCGAGAGCCAGCAACTGGCCCAGTATACGGAAGAAAAAAATGGGTTCGGGGTCGATCTGGGGTATCAGTTTAGCTCGAAGGCTGAACTGCGCGTAGGTGAGGATTACCAGTGGTATGGATACACGCTGCGAATCGGTCAGCCAATCGAACAGGCATTTCATATCACGCCGCTTGTGACCAACGTGAAATTCCAGTACCTGGGGCAGGACAGCCCGCAGGTTCCCACGCGCGGAACGGAGATTCTGACGCAATACAACTACTCGACACGAAGTCCGTTCAGCTCGACAGGATATTCGCAATGGTTTTCAACGATTGAACACTTTATCCCAGTGAAGAGCCGCGGGATCATCTTTGGATCCGGTTCTGGTGGAACCAGCTTTGGAGCGACCAACCTGGGGCTGGCAGGGTTCGCGCTGGGTGGCCCGTTGCGATTGAGCGCATACCACCGTGGCGAGTTGCTGGGGAGCGACTATTTTCTTGCCCAGGCAGGATATCTGCATCGCCTGTTTAAGTTGAACCCCGTACTCGGAGATGCAGTCTACGCCGCTGGATTTTATGAGATCGGTAAGGTTTGGAACGGAGTCGCCGGCACGCCGACGCTGCCGAATGATGTTGCGGGAGGCGTGGTTATCAAGTCGCTGTTTGGACCGCTCTATGGGGGTGGGAGCGTCGGAGACAGCGGACATCATACGTGGTTCTTCGGGCTGGGGCGGATCTTCTAAGCAAGGACGTTATTGTCCTCGTGATAGATTGCACGAATGCTGCAAAGTAGACGACGCTGGTCGGGACGGGTCACCGGTGCGATTGCTCTGTGTGCGCTGATCATAGTTGCTGCAATAGCGTGGCCGTTCACCAGGGCGCATCTTCAGGCGGTGGCGATTCTGCGGATCGTCAGCGGACAACCGGTGCCCTGGATCATCAGAACACTAGTGACCGAGCCGGTTCGCACGCAGGACGTGAACTTTGCAGCAGACGCTGAAACGGTGCGGGGCCGGCTTTATCTTCCAGTCCGTCATCCCGATGCTCCCGGTCTGGTCATACTCCACGGAGTTCATCATCTGGGAATCGATGAACCGAGGCTCGTAGGCTTTGCAAGAGCGATGGCGAGTTGCGGACTTCGGGTGCTGACCCCTGAACTGCCTGGAATCAAGGACTATCACGTGGATCTCGGCTCCGTGCGCGTGATCGGTGAGTCGACGAAGTGGTTTGCCGGTCAGACTCGCGGCCCAGTAGGAGTATTGGGGCTGAGCTTCAGCGGAGGACTGTCGTTGGTTGCGGCGGCCGACCCCCTCTACACTCCAGATTTCAAGTTCGTACTCGCAGTTGGTTCACAGGATGAGATGGCCCACGTTGCAAACTACTATCTGACTGGGCAGGAGATGCGGCCCGACGGGACATTGGAGGTCTTGAAGCCTCATGAATATGGACCGTTGGTGCTGGAGTACGAACACTTGGAGGACTTCGTGCCGGCTGAAGACGAGGCCGCGATTCGTCCCGTGTTGCGCGAGCATCTGTACGAAGACAAGAGTGCCGAAATTTTGGCACAGGCGAATCTGAACGAACAGCAGAGGGCAGAAGCCGAGCAATTGTTAGATTCGGGCTCGCCGGTGACGAAGTCGAAACTGGCCGCGTCAGATCTGATGCACGCATCGGAGATGGAGCAGTTGTCACCGCATGAAAAACTGCGGACAATGACGACCCCGGTCTACCTTCTGCACGGCCAGGCGGATAATATTATTCCAGCGGCTGAAACATTTTGGATGGAGCGCGAGTTGCCTCGAACAACGCTTCAAGCAGCGCTCGTCAGTCCCGTGCTTTCGCATGTCAATCTGGATGGAGCGAAGCCCGGAGCATCAGATTTGTGGCGACTGGTGCACTTTTTTGCGTTGGTGATGCACACGGCGGAAGGGAAGTAGAAATCGATGAGCAAGTTTGTGTCATTAGACGAGATTCGTGCAGCGAAGATACGGATCTCCGGTGTTGCAGTGCGAACGCCGCTCTATCGCGTGGAGCGGGCACGCCTGCGAATGGGCAACTTCCCTGAGCCGGAGTTCGATCTCTACATCAAGGCGGAGAGCGAGCAGCCCATCGGCAGCTTCAAACTGCGCGGCGCCTACAACATGGTCTCGCAGTTGTCGCCCGAGGCGCTGAGCCGTGGCGTGATCACTTACTCCAGCGGGAATCACGCGCAGGGCGTAGCGTATGCAGCGCGGGCACTGGGAGCGAAGGCTGTCATCGTGATGCCGAACAACGCGCCTGAGGTCAAAAAAGCAGCGACCCGAGCGCTCGGCGCGGAGATCGTCGAGGTCGGTCCTGCATCGTCGGAGCGAAGGCTGAAGGCGGAAGAACTCGTGGCCACGCACGGCTACGCAATGATTCCTCCCTACGACGCGCCGCAGATTATCGCCGGACAAGCTACATGCGGACTCGAGATCGTCGAGCAGTTGCCCGGGGTTGAACTGGTTCTCTCACCCGTCAGCGGCGGTGGTTTGTTGAGCGGCATCGCAACCGCGGTGAAGTTGGCAGCAGAAGCTGGCCTCGCGGTCCCAAGCGTAAAGGTGTGGGGAGCGGAGCCGGAGTTGGCCGCTGATGCAAAAGAAAGCTTCTACTCCAAAACGCTCGTCGAGTGGCCGGCGTCGAAGACAACCCGGACGATCGGCGATGGACTGCGCACGCAGAGTCTCGGGGTACTGAACTTCGCCCACGTCCTGCAGTTTGTTGATGGCATCGTCACCGTGACCGAGGATGAAATACTCGCAGCCATGCGCATCATGCTCGCCGCAACCAAACTGGTTCCGGAACCGAGCGGCGCAGTGACGCTCGCCGCTGCCTTGTTCCATGCCCACGAACTGCCCAGTGCCAGAAAAGTTGCCGTGGTGTTGAGCGGAGGAAATCTCGAGCCTGCCTTGCGCGAACAGTTGGAGGCCGAGCCGGCTGCAGCTCAGGCTTAGTGGCTGCGGTCCCTCTGCTGCTGATATCGGTTGAGCACATCCTGCAGCGTGACGACGCCTTCCAGCGATCCTCGCATCGCGCGATTGGTAACAGGAAGAATCGGCCAGCGTTGAAAGTGCGGCAGTGCGCTCGAAAGCGGAAGATCGGGGAACAATACAGGTGTTCGCTCCGGCCCAAGACGTTCGGCCAGAGAAAGCTCAGTGGCCGCCACTGGGGCTACGGTCGGAAGATCGCTCGTAACTTCGGACGTACGCTCCGAAAATAGCGTCTCAAGCTCACCTTTCTGCGCCGCGTACCAAAGACCATCGTTGCATTGCACCAGCACTGCGGCAGCCGCTTTGCCGTCTTCGTATTGCGCGAGAGATCGCCTGGCGTCGGAGATAGTCTTCGAGCCCTGAAGCACCGGAACGGCAACCGGCTGGATAGCATCTTCAAGATGCAGGCTGCTCTCCTCCCGTGCCTCCTCCATCGAAGGCAAATAAAGCCCATCCTGGTGGGTGAACTCTTCAAAGATCGGAACCGGTTGCAGGACGCGCGAGATGACATACGCAATTGTGTTGGCGAGAATGACTGGAAGTACGATCGAGTAGTTGCCGCTGACCTCCAATACCATGAAGACCGAGGTGAGGGGCGCGCGCAGAAACGCTGCAAACAGCACTCCCATTCCCACAAGCGCGTAGGAGCCGATCGAACCTGTCAGGTGAGGGAAGTAGATTTTTTCGAACGTGCCCACTGCCGCGCCAAGCATGGCCCCGATAAAGAGTGTCGGAGCAAACATGCCGCCGGGAGTCCCGCTCGAAAACGAGAGAGTCGTGGCAATAATCTTGAACAGAGCCAGAATCAACAGCATTCGCCATGCAAACTGCGAATGCATCGCTTGATCGATTGCCTCGTACCCGGCTCCCATCACCTGAGTCAGCCCGAAGTATCCGATACCGCCCACCAGTAGTCCCGCCAATGCAGGTTGCAGCATCTGGGACCATGCCGGCTGGTTTCGCAGCTTCGGCCGAAGGTAACTGAGCGATTTTGCAAACAGCAAAGAAGCAAAACCGCCCGCAACTCCGAGAACAGCATATGCTAGCAACTCTCGCGAATCTCGCAGTGTCACAACGGGGATGCGGAACATCGGCTCGGCTCCCCAAAACGATCGCGCGACGACAACGCTCGATACAGCAGCCAAAACAATCGAGCCCAGAACAGCGGCGCTCCATTGTCCGATCACTTCTTCAATGACAAAAAGAATTGCCGAAATAGGAGCGTTGAAGGCCGCGGCGAGACCTGCTGCGGCTCCAATTGGAGCGAAGATGCGGAGCTTCTCCTTTGACAGACCGAAGCGGCGGCTGATCTGCGAAGCGACGCCCGCCCCGATCTGCAATGATGGATCTTCTGGGCCAAGCGAATGGCCGCTGCCGATCGCCAGTGCCGACAATAGAAACTTGCCGATCACCGTGCGAAAGGAGATGTAGCCGTTGTGAACATAGAGCGCGGCCTTCGTCTGGTTAATTCCGCTGCCACGAACATTGGGAAAGACGAAGCGGGTGAGAGCCGCGATCGCCAGGCCTGCCAGCGCTGGAACAAAGATCAGCCGCGGCTGATGCGGATTAGGCGAAGACCCAAGCAGCAGAACGCTGAGCCATTCGATGGCCATCCGGAAAGACACCACCAGCAGTCCGGAGATGATTCCGATGAAGATCGAGAGCAGAAGGAAGATGTGCTCTTCGCGCGCCAACGCGAGGCGAGCGATCATCTTGTCGGCGGCTACGCGAACTCTTCCCGACCTCTTTCCCGCGGTGCTGGCAGTCTCTTCCATCTCAATCATGGTTCCACCGCTTTCGATGTAGCGAGCAACAGGAGCGTAGCATCGTCGCCCGTCGGCGTGCCGCAGATCTGACTGGCCTCTATCTCAGTGTCGTATGTCAGCTTGATTATGGCCTCCTGTTCGTTGGTGTCATACAGCAGTGCCACTCGATCAGCATTGGCCTCTTTGCTCATCCATCTCTCACCCAAAGATTGCAGTTGAGAAGCCATTCCACTTGCGGCCGCAATCTGGGTGTTACAGCTTTCGAAACGCTTCTTCGCGAGATCGCGCCCACGTAGAATCCGGCTGACACGTTCGGCAGGCGGTAGTTTTTTCGATGGCGCAAGCGCGAGAATCTTCGCAGAATCCTCGATCATGGCGGTCAACTCAGGTGACAGAACATGTTCGCGAGCCGCTTGCTCCAGTATGCGGTGCGCCTCCTCGAACCTGCCGAAGCCATACTGCAGGCGCCCGGCGTCTTCGAGCGCAGTGATGTTGTCCGGCTCATGTGCGAGCACCTTCTCGTAGTTATTCAGGGCATCCCGCGGTGCATCTGCCTGCTCCAGCAGAGGGCCAAGAGTCAGCGCAAGGTTCGTATCATCAGGAGCGTTGCCGCCTGCGATCAACAACTCAGTTCGCGCGCTGCTCGGTTCGTGACACTCAATCAAGTAGCGCGACAGCTCAAGCCGGACGTCACGTCTGCGAACAGCCCCGTCACCCTCCCATGTGCCATAGATCGATGCACGGTAGTAGTTGATCGCGGTCTGCGTTTCCTTGCGTTCGGCTGCAAGGCGCGCCAGTCGGAGATTGATGAACCCGTCGCCCGGTTGAGTCTCCCACAGCCCCAGAAAGTAGTTGTAAGACTCCTCCGTATGGCCTGCATCCCCCAACGCCTGCGCGAGCAGCAATTCGTATGAGCGTTCGCCCGGCGCGTACCTTAGCGCCGTACGCAGGGCGACAACGGCCTCTTGTGGATCTCCCACAATCATTGCGGCTCGCCCGCGAGCCGACCAGCTCTCAGCAAGCTCTTCGCGGCGAGAAGCAAAGCTGCGAAAGAGAAATAAGGTGATCGCAAACAGCACTACTGTGATCAGCGTCAGGCTCAGAAAGGTCAACGTATCGCGCAAAATCAACCTTCGCGTTGCGCTCAATTCATTTTTCGTTGCCAATGCCATAATTGGTCGGAGCCAGCAGTACCTCTTACAGAGTACATATACTCAGTCCATTAATTGGATGCGGATAGAGTTATGGCAATTTCCGCGAAACCTGCATTGTTACCCAACAAATCAAGGGACAGCCGTGAGAGTTTAGACTGGACGCTGCCTGGCTTTCCTCCAGGTTAAGTCTTGCGTCTATATTGAGGGTCTATGCGGCATTCTTATCTTTGGCGATCTTCGGCATTCGGCGTTGCGGCGGCAATCCTATTGATGACTGGCACGCTTATCGGGCAGACAAAGGCGCAAAGGCAAGCCGAGAATTACGACAAGGCGGCGCGAGCCACTGTGTTGCACGAAGCCAACGTCTACGTCGCAGCCGATGCAGACGCGCAGAAGGTCTCGCTGATCACGCCCGGCCACGAAGTGGTCATCGTCGAGCGCAACGGCCCGTGGGTCAAGGTCTTTGCCAATACCGACATCAACGACGATGCGAACGAAGATGATCGCAACAAGCCTGAGTTTGGCGAGGATGCCAACGTCACGCCTGCTTCGGGATGGATTCGCGATAAGGGAATTGTCGGACCGACTACGGCCGGTGGCGACGCGATTCTGTACGGCTCTGCGGCAAACTTCGAGGAAGAAGCGGAGCATCCTCATGCGCCAAAGGGAGCTGCCGGTGCCGCGCATCTGCTCTACAAGCGTGTAGCGGAATACTTCCCCGATTCGACGTTTGCGCCTGAGGCGGCATGGCGCGCAGCCGATATTCGGTGGCAGCTCGACAAACTCGACATCAGTGGCCTGCCCAGCGCGAAGGAGCAGGAGGCCTATCTGCGTCCGCAACTCTATGAGGGCGAGATGAAGAAGGTGATGAAGAATTACCCAGGCAGCAAGTTCGCGGCGCTCGCAGCGTACGATCTGATCGACAATAAGCTATGCGGCGACTGGCAGGGCCTGCCGAAGTGTCCGGAGATGGAAACCGGTCTCTATGCCAGGTATGCCCAGCAATACCCCGACAGTCCCAAGGCGCCTGAGGCTTTGTACAACGCCGTTTATCGTCAGGGCGTGGTTGTAACCATGTATCTGGTTCAGGAAGACGGTAAGCGCTCGCAGGCAGCTGCGCAGAGAACCCAGGCGTTGGCTCAGGAACTGAAGGAGAAGTATCCGAAGACAGACTTCGCAGCACGCGGAGAGAGCGTCGCATTCAAGGTTGCGCAGGGCATTCCCATCTATGGAAACGACCGCGACTAGGGCACGAAAAGGTGACTTCCGCGGCTCGGGTCTATTTTCGATTCACCGTTTGCACATATTCCCGCTCTAAGATAAAAGCATGTCGATTTTCAAAGTAATCATCCTTGCCATCGTGCAGGGGCTTGCAGAGTTGCTGCCTGTCTCAAGCTCCGCCCATGTGGTCGTCGCCGAAAAATTAATGGGACTGGATGCGTCCTCGCCTCAGATGACGCTGCTGCTGGTCATGCTCCACACCGGCACAATGTTCGCTGTCATTGTTTACTTCTGGAACCAGTGGAAGAAGACCTATTTCTCGAGTGGCGATGCGTTCAAGCGATTTCTTGTGCGCTTGATCTGGGCATCCGCGCTCACGGCCATTATCGGCGAAGGGATTATCAAGGCGATCGAGAAGACGGCATTCAAAGGAGCTTCAAAGGGCGAGATCGAGTTGCTATTCGGCAGGTTGGATCTGATAGCTCCGGCGCTGGCTGCCGCTGGGCTGTTGATCTTGCTTGCTGGGTTGATGGAGAAGAGGCGGATGGGCGCGCATCCGAAGGTTTACGGGGATAGCGTGACGATGCGGCAGGCGGGTTGGATTGGTGCGATCCAGGGGTTATGCCTTCCGTTTCGTGGGTTCTCGCGATCCGGGGCCACGATCTCGACCGGCATGTTAACCGGCGCAAGCAAAGAGCGTGCCGAGCGCTTCAGCTTTGCCCTGGCTGTCGTGTTGACACCGCCTGCTGTGGGACGTGAGGTTCTGCGGCTCGTCAAGGCCTCGCACGAAGCCACCGCAGCAGGCACCCCAATCGACCTGCATGGAAGCATGATCACCGGCCTGCTCGGAGCCTTCTTCGCCTTTCTCGCAGGCCTCGTGGCGCTCAAGTGGCTAAGCAGTTGGCTCGAGGAGGGCCGTTGGTACCTCTTCGGAATCTATTGCCTCATAGCTTCGATAATTGTATTCGGCTTGTATCACGCCGGTTACTGAGTGCGCCATGGCAAGTACTCTATTTTTCGGCCCGTTTGTATTGTCAATGGCTTGTTGGCTATGGATGAGCACACTTTCTGCAGGCCCCAAGCGTGGTGTTGCAAGGCTTACAGCAACGATCTTGATGGGGGCGGCTTTCATCTGTCCTGCTGTGGTAGAGGTGATTATGATTCACCTCTCGCCGCACTTTGAAGTTACGGGACGAATACAGAACCTTATCCAAAGACATGGCAAGAACTCTCACTCCACCTTCGAGATAGAACGAATGGATGGCAATGTAGCGCGAGTGACCGCCGGATACTCTGGAGATCATCTGCAGAACGGAGAGATGGTCGTCGTCAAAGGTCTCCTTTATCAAAACACTCTTCTTTACCTACGTGTAATCGATGGGCGCTTTTTAAATTGGGAACATCACGAGGGCGACGGGACTCTCGGCGCCTGTCTTAGAATTGCCTTCGGAAGTTTCTTCGTCATCGGAGGTGTTCGGAAGTGGAGATTGGACCCGGATGCTCACGAGGTGCAGGATGATGATAGAAGGCCGTTAAGTGGCGTGGATGAGCAATCTCTTCTGCATCTCAATCGCGAGTAAGCACCAAAGTCTTACCCACGGAGCGGGCAATCGAGTTGAAACCCTTCCGTTTGTGAAGTAGCGAATCGTTAGTTAGAGCTACTTCGTAGCAAGCGCGTCCCGGTGGCTACGGACAAAGTCGTGGGCCGTCAGAATGTGAGCCTGCTGCTCCGCCAGCAACTGCCGAATCGGCAGTGGAAGGTCCTGATCCAGCACATCTGCGTACGCGTTCTTGACGGCATCCTCGCCTTGTTCGGCTGTCTCAAGAAGCGTGTGATCGCCTCCGCCCAGCTTCGCCTTCAAGTCTCCCCACGCCCGGTGCATGGTGCCCACCGTAGTTCCCGATTCTTTGATATCGTGCACACCGTTCTGGTGAAGAACCTCTTCAAGATCACCGCGGAAGCTCGCCCGCTTCAATGATTCAGCCAGGAAATAGCGCTTCAATGTCTCATCTTTCAAATGTTCGCCAATATCGGCAAACCCCTTCTGGCTGTCAAGAAGTGAGCTGATCAATTCGTTAAGAGCGAGCTCCATCTCGTGCTGCCTGCCTGAATCTGTCGACATGAGAAACCTCTATCTTTGGATTGAAGGGGTATCGGTTGGTGCAGGGTCCGTCGGCTGTGCGCGATTCTCCTCCGCCGGCGGCAAGCAGGAGAAATCGCGAAAATCCCGCTCCCCTGCCAACCGATGCTAAGGGCCGCCTGAAAAAACGCCCAGGCGGCGAGTCTGGATAGATAGATGCCTGAATCGCCCGTAGGTTTGCATTCGGATACCCCGAGCCAGGTTTTCCCACTTTACCCATCTTCGCCCCGGCACGCTCTGGGATAATCGGAGAGGCTCTGGAGGTTCGCGGACTCTGTTTACACCACCCCGGCATGCGGTGATTCTCTGCGCCGGGTGCGAGTGAGACCGCGCGTACCCGCAACATAGGCTCCCCATGAAATCCATTCGACTCGTATCGACCCCGACGCGCAACCGCCGCCTGAATGAGATCATCGGGATGGTCGTACTGGTGGCCGCGGCCCTCCTCCTCCTCGCCTTGGCAAGCTACACCCCGACCGACCCATCCTTCAACACGGTCGGCCGTTATGTAACGGGTCGCCCTGCGCACAACTGGACTGGTATCGTGGGCGCCTATGCCGCCGACGCGATGTTGCAGTTGATCGGCATAGCCGCATTCTTTCTTCCGCTCGTGCTTGGGCGGCTGGGTATCTGTTGGATGCGTTCCCGCCCCGCAGGCTCTCCCCTGGCAAAGACCATCGGCCTCGCAATGTGGGTGGTCTTTGCTCCCGCGGCGATAGCCCTGCTGCCGGGGCAGATGTTGTGGCGCAACTCTCTCCCAATCGAAGGGACCGAGGGCCGATTGCTGGCAGACTTCATCATTCACTACCTCAACCTGCCAGGCGCAACCATCGTTCTTACCCTGATGGTTGCAGTATCTCTCTATCTCGCGACGACCTTCACCTTCAACACAGCGCGAGAATGGGCGACCATCCGCTTCGGGTTCCTGCAACGACTGTGGGATTGGTGGGTCGAGCGTCGCAATCGGCGCGCGGGGGATCAGCTAATCGAGGAACAAACCTACGGAAGCAAACGCGAACATGCCGAAGCCAAAGCGCGCCGCGCACGCGAGTTTGCCGAAGAGGCCGAGCGCAAGAAATTGGAGCCTCAGACCACAACGCTGCTCGGTGGCCTGTTCGGCTGGTTGAGCAGAAAGAAGCGCGTTGAACCTATCTCGGTTGCGCCTGAAGAGGTTCCACTCGCAGCACAGCCGACCACAATGTGGCAGGGTATGCCGCGAACGCTGGTGGATGCCCCTCCTGTAACGGCGTACAGCACCGCAGCGGCTGCAGTCGCCCCCTTCGCCGACGTGCTTGCAAAAGCAGCCACGCCAAAGCATGCGCTCGACGACGTATCGAACTTCGAGGAGTCTGGGCTTCGGTTCGGAGACGATGGCAAGGTCGAATTATTGCCACTGAAGGCCACACCTCCGATCCGTCAAACGAAAAAAGCTGACGAACCGAAAGCCTCGCCAACTCCTGTCCCGCCATCTCTTCCGGACGGGATCTCGTTCGGCAGACGCGCCGATGCAGACATTAAACCGGTAACGATCGTGCCCAAGAGCGTGCGCGGCTACAAGCTCCCGTCTTCTTCGCTCTTGTACCGCAACGAGGAGCACTCTATCGTTCGCGAGGAAGCGCTACGCGAAGAGGCTCGCGTGCTCGTCGAAAAATCCGCCGAGTTCGGTGTCGATGGGCAAGTCACTCAAATTAACCCAGGCCCCGTCGTCACAACGTTTGAGTTCAAGCCGGAGGCAGGCGTCAAAGTCGCTCGTATCACCGGCCTCGCCGATGACCTCTGTCTGGCAATGGCAGCCGAGTCGATCCTCATCGAGCGAATGCCCGGAAAGAGCACCGTCGGCATCCAGGTCCCGAACCATCAGCGCGAGACCATCTGGCTCCGCGACGTAGTCGAGTGCGAGAGCTTCGCCCAATCCAAAAGCCGCCTTGCCATCGCCCTCGGCAAGGACATCAACGGACGCATCGTCACCGCCGATCTAGCCAGCATGCCGCATGTACTGATCGCAGGTTCGACCGGCTCAGGTAAATCAGTCGCCATCAACGCCATGATCATGAGCGTCCTGTTCAAGAGCACACCCGAGCAGGTAAGAATGATCCTCGTCGATCCCAAGCGCGTCGAACTCGGAATGTACGAGGGAATTCCCCATCTCTTTACGCCGATCATCACCGAGGCAAAACTGGCCGCGAATGCCCTGCGCAACGCCGTCCGCGAGATGGAGAGACGTCTCAAGCTTCTCGCCGCGAACCACGTGCGCAACATCGATCAGTTCAACAAGCTCTTCGACCACGGCAGCGAATACCTCTTCGAGGATGTCAATCAGGAGCCGTTGCCCTACATCATTATCATCATCGATGAGCTGGCCGACCTGATGATGCTCGATCGCGCCAACGTCGAAGAATCCATCACGCGTCTGGCGCAGATGGCGCGCGCAGTCGGAATTCACCTTGTGCTCGCGACTCAGCGCCCCTCTGTCGATGTCATCACCGGACTGATCAAAGCCAACGTGCCCACACGCATGAGCTTCCGCCTTGCGACCAAAGTAGACTCGCGCACCATCATCGACTCCAATGGCGCGGAAAGTCTTCTCGGGCGCGGCGATATGCTCTATCTGCCGCCCGGAACCAGCCGTGTGCAACGCGTCCACGCGCCGTTCGTCACAGAAAAAGAGATCTCCGAAGTTGTGAAGTTCTGGAAGGCGCAAGGCGAGGCCGAGTATGTCCACGGCTTCCTCGAAGGCCCGAAAGAAGACATCGGCAAAGAAAATGACGGGGGCGGAGACGAGGGCGACAACAACGACCCCATGTACGACGATGCAGTGCGTCTCGTCTTCGAGTTCGGCAAGGCCAGCACCTCCCTGCTGCAGCGTCGTCTGCGCATCGGCTACGGACGGGCCGCCCACCTCATCGACATGATGTACAACGACGGCCTGGTAGGGCCAGCCGATGGATCGAAGCCGCGTGAACTCCTCAAATCCGCCAACTGGATCAGCGAGGTCGACGCCGCTCTTCGCTAGTGATGTACCGTCTTCGACGAACGAATCGCAACGATCGCAAGAAGACAGATCACAGCCAGCAGCACGATCCAAAGCAAATGAGGGTGACGATCAGTTAGCGGCCGCGCATCCGGGCGGTCGTGATAGCTGGAGTTCAGTTGCTCCGGCCCCAACTGCGCATTGCGCATTGCATTGGATGCCACGAACAGCCGAGCGTAGTCGTACTGCGGAGCGCCAAGCGCCGAATCTCCATAGAAAAGTGTTAATATCCGCGCGCCGGAGGCGTCAAAACAGATCTTGCGCTGGCGCATCTCAAGCCGGATCGCGCTAAGCGGCAGCGGCACGTCGTCTCCATTCTCCACCGCTACCTCAGCGGCCGCCCCGCTTTGCATATTCGAGCCCAGAATCGCAGGCACGCTAAGCTGCTCCTGGCGAATCTCACGGCCGCCCTGTGTCAGATGTACGCGAAAAATGGTACCGGCGAGGCTTTCGCTGACTGAGTTCGAGCCATCTGGGCGGTCTGTGATTCGGACATCGCGGCTGAAGTTCGCCTTGAACGCCGGGGTGAGATCGAACGAGACACGTTCCACCGGAATCCGTTCCGGTAGAGCAAAGGTTGCGATACTCCGCCGTCCACGCTGCGTGATCGTCGTGACCGTAGCCGCAGTTGTATAGATAGACTGTGCCTCGCGGCTTGGCGGAACGGTAATGCTACCAACCATCTCAGGACTAGGACGAAACTCGCGTGCGCCCGCCGGTGGCGAGAAAGAAAGTTCGAGATGCAGATAAGGAAGATCCGTCTCCTGCAAATGAATCGTCGTGTTGCGCGAGAGGTGTTGCGACGTTAGATCGAAGAGCGTGAACTCGCCTAGCCGCGTCTGATTCGAATAGTTGGGGTCGCGCGTCCCTGAAACCGTAGCAGTCGCCAGGAAATCCTGCGCTGCGAGATCGAGCATAATCTCCGTATAGGGCCGGCTCGGCATCTCTACGTCGAAGACAACATTGCGGCCCTTGAGACCAACATTGCGGATGCGCGCCGTATCGCTGTCGGCCTGTTGCGGCTCGCTCAGCGTGATCGCGTAGGGAACCTCACGGCTATCCCGATAGAGGCGAAGATCCTTCAGGGAAGCGGCAGCATGAGGAAATACCTGCGGATCGATCACGGCGCAGCTCTGACCGGAACCGCCATCCACGGTGACAGTCCGCTCATACCGAAAATATTGTGGATTCGCAGTCGCAGGCTCAGGGCCTGGTGTGGCCTGCCACAAAAGAAACGCGAGAAGGAGAGCCGACTTCACTGGTCCGCTCCCTCTCCTGCGTTCGCTGCATCGCTTGCCGCGGCAGGCTTAGCATCGCGAAGCGCCAGCCAGTCCTTCTGGTAAGCAAAGCTGACGGCCATTAGCAGCGCCCCCAAGCCGAGGAAGCTCAGGACGCGATAGCCCTGGCTCAGGTTTCGCGTGTCGTAGAGAAACGTCTTGCCGATCGTGAAAACCAGCAGGATCAGCGCCTGCCAGCGAACAAACTCAGAACGCTTCCAGAACCCGACAGCCAGCAACCCCCCTCCGTAGAGCATAAGAAATGCAGACACAGCGAGCGACCTCTGCAGATCCGCCTCGGTGTTGACGGAGGTGTGCCGCCAGACAGTATCGAGTTCGCGCACGCAAGCCAGCACGGCAACCAGGTTAAGCGCGACGATCGATCCTCCTGCAATCTGCATCCAGCTCGGCGAGGCGTCGTCCTCGCGGCCTTTAGCATGGAGCGCAATCGCCGCCGCTGCCGCCAGCGCAGCTATTCCGAACAGGGAAGTGGCGAATCGGCTATTCGAAAACGCTGTGTCGATGTTGGAGTAGAGCCAGAAAGGTTGAATCAGCAGCCCGCAGAAGCCAAGTGCCAACGCAGCAACGGCGAGTCGCCGCAGGATGCGATGAATGCTGACCGCAGCGCCTTCTGGCTCCGATCCCGAGAGGCGCGCTGAGATCCAGAGCAGAGCAACACCCTCGGCCAGCCAGCCAATCGTTATCCAGTGGCCGCTTGCTTTTAGAGGAATCGCGATCGTGAGAAAGACCACCGCCAGCGACAGATGAACCGCCGAAGCGGCACGAGTCTGCGGCAGGCGCATCAGCCCCAGGTAAAGCGTCCCAAACAGAACCGCGACCCAAGGCAACAGATCGTGGTAATGGGCGTCCACCAGAACAGAGTAGAGAGCAAGCGCTGCAAACGTTGCATTCGCCAGGGGAAGTAGAATCTCGGTGATCGTACCGCCCACGCCCGCTTCGTCCCCGGCGTGAGGAATCGTCGGAAGTACAAAGACGACGAAAAACAGAAAGATGAAGATCGTCGTAATGCCAACGGGCTCGCTCACGTTGGACGCGCCGAAGAACTCGACGTACCATCCGATGAAAAAGGCGACGGTAACCGGAAAGGCTCCCAGCAAAAGCCTTGGCCAGCGCTTCAGGCGAACGAGCGCCACAGTGGCAATATCGATGGCAAGGATGTAAGTGAACAGGAAAATCTCGTGGTTGCCACCACTCGAGAGCAGCAGCGGCGTCACGAAGCCTCCCGCCATGGCATAGGCCGCTAGAATCTCGCTGTTCTGCGACCACGCCATGTAAGCGTTCCACGCCGTCACCAGAATCATGGCCCCGAGAGCCGCACTCGCGGGCAGCAGATGGTATAGCTGAAACGCCGCCCAAAGCGACAAATAGAGCGCCCCGCTGCCAACAGCCTTCAGCGAATAGGAAAATGCGTTGAAGCCCTTCCGCCGAAAACGCTCCGACCAGACAACGATCGCCGCTCCTCCAATAAGCCCTGCGAGAACGCGTCCCAACTGCCCAATCCAGTGGTTATCGATCGCCCACTTCAGAAACAGAGTTGTCGCGACCAGCAGCGCCACAATGCCGATCCGGCTGAACAGTTGCGACCCGATTCTGTCTTCCAGCGATCCTTTGTCCTGTGGTATGTGCTTAACAAAATCCGGAACTGATACAGGTTGAACAGACTCAATGGAAGCAGGGATGGGCGCGGGCGGCACAGGCTGGGGGGCAATTGCCGGGGGCTTCGCATGCAATACAGCCAATTGCCGCTCCAGCGATTCGACCCGCGCCGACAATGCGGCAAGCTCTGCGGCGATTCGAGCTTCCTGGGTTGGCTGTTTCTGCTCGTCGTCCGGGGCCATGGAAACTACTTTACCGCTATCCTTATCCCGAGTGGTACTGCACCCTGCCAATTGATACTCTTTCCGCTGAGGAATAACTCTCTATGCCGTTGCGGGTTCTTGTAATTGACGACGACGATCTGACCCGTGGCGTGGTTGCTTTGCTGTTAAACGGCGCCGGTTATGCCGTGGAGACGGCAGATTCCGGTGACGCCGCCCTCCTTCATCTGCAGGCCGCCCCTCGATGGCCCGAAGTAGTCCTTGCAGATCTGCAGATGCCCGGAACCAGCGGCACCGGCCTCGCCCGCCGCCTGCGCGCCCTCTGCGGCCCTGCAACTACCCTTCTGGCGATGAGCGCAAGCGCCCCCGGCGACCAATCGGCTCGCGAATTCGACGGACTCCTGCTGAAGCCTTTTACAGCGGAGAGATTTGCGGGTGCCATTGCGGGCCGAACGCCTGGCATGGAGAAAGAATCCAGCACATCAACGAAGGCCGCCCTGGATGAATCCATCTATCGCAAACTCGCCGCATCGATGCGCCCTCCCCAGGTGCAGAAGCTCTATGAGCTCTGCCTTGCCGACACGGAGACCCGGCTCGCGACCATGCGCCATGCCGCATCCGACGGCGACGATTCGACGTATAAAAGAGAAGCCCATGCCATAAAAGGGAGCTGTGGAATGGTCGGTGCTATTGAGCTGCAAACACTTGCAACATCAATGGAAAGGCATGGTTTGAGTGATGACCATGTAGCTTCGCTCAAGGAATTCCTGGTGGCGTGCGAACGGCTGCGGGGTATGCTGGTCGCACGCGAAATCATTCACTAGCGGGCTCGTGAATGCAAGGAGAAGATGCGTGATGAAGGATGCAATAAAGAAGTCTGACGATGGTGGGGCAACGCCAATTCGTATCGTGGTCGCTGACGACCATCCTGTAGTGCGCTTCGGCGTAAAAAACATGCTCGAGAACGAGCCCGGATTCGAGGTCGTCGGCGAGGCCGAGGATGGCGATGTAGCCATCACCCAGGCACTCGAACTGGAGCCGGACATTCTCCTCCTCGATCTGGCCATGCCTCGTCTTCCCGGACTCGAAGCTCTGCGCGCAATTATGAACAAGTCGCCCAGGGTCAAGATCATCATGCTGACCAGCACCATCTCGACCCAGCAGATCATCGAAGCTCTGCAGATCGGCGCTCGAGGCATCGTTCTTAAGGACGCAGTCGCCGGCGATCTGTCGAAGTCACTGCGCGCCGTTCTCTCCGGAGACTACTGGATCGGTGGAGAGCGTGTCGCCAACCTCGTCACCGCGCTCAATGCCTTGATGAAAGAGGCTGCCGCCGTTCCGGAGCGCAAGACCTACGGCCTGACTCCGCGCGAACTCGAAGTCGTTACCTGCATCGTCGAAGGCTGCAGCAACAAGGATGTCGCCAAACAGTTCGCCATCAGCGAGGAGACAGTAAAGCGCCATCTGTCGAACATCTTCGACAAGACCGGCGTCTCCACGCGCCTCGAACTCGCACTCTTCGCGATAGCCCATAAGCTGGTAACGCTCGATAGCTAGGAATCTCGGGTACCGAACCAGTTTGAACTCAGGGGACAACCAAAGTTACCAATAACCTCGTTTCGGGCATCTTAACATCGTGTAGCGTGGAACGTCTTCCACGCTAGTCCCTGTCGCCCGCGCAAAAAGAGCACCGTTCAAACGATTCCATACTGTCATCGATTCTGTGTGCTAGATTTGGCCGAGAGTCATAACTATGAACTTTGACGGGTCTAAGCTGCTTGTGATCGGAATCAGCTCATTGCTCATCATTGCGCCCTTTATTGTTTGGGGCGCCTTGTACGTCGCGGTTAAAAAGTGGTCGCTGTACTTGCGGTCCCTGTTGCCGTGGATGAGAGGATTCCGGTGGGTGGTGTGGAGTTGTGGACTCCTTCTCTTCGTTGGCTATTTCGCGGGTGGCCACTTCCCCTGGGTATATCCAAGCGCCGTGGCCACCTTCTCAGCTGGCTTATATTTTCCTGAAAAATGGTTGAAGGAACAATTGGCTCCACCCAACTCGACCAATTAATACCGTTGCTGCAATACTCTGCCGACAATCTGTACAAATCTCCTACGCCTCAAGAAGAACGATGGACGAATCGGACACGTCATAGCGCCTGAAGGTCAGGTTTTCGGAAAATTAAGTCGTTCACTCCAAACTGACCTACTACCCAACCTCGCATAGCGTTCGCGTGCCTTCAGTAAAATGACGGAATGGGTAACGCTGCGGCTTCAAAAGCTTCCAACATCGTTGATTTACTTGTCATCGGCGCAGGGCCAACCGGCTTGGCCTGCGCCATCGAGGCACAGCGCGCAGGTTTTACCGCTCTTCTTATCGACAAGGGCTGCCTCTGCAATTCGCTCTTCCACTACCCCGCGAACATGACATTCTTCACAACACCGGAGCTGCTTGAGATCGGCAACATGCCTTTCTCCAGCCCAAACCAGAAACCCAATCGCAACGAGGCTCTGGAGTACTACCGCAAGGTAGCCGAGCACTACCAGCTCGACATCCGGCAATATGAAAATGTCGAACGCGTGAGCGGCAGCGACGGCAGCTTCACCGTTCACACCACGGACCGATTCGACCGCACACTACAGCATCGCGCGCGAAAACTTGTCGTCGCCACCGGCTACTACGATCTGCCGAACTATCTTGGAATCCCCGGCGAAGATCTCAGCAAAGTGAAGCACTACTATCACGAGCCCCATCCCTTCTACGGCCTCGACGTTCTTGTCATCGGCGGCAAGAACTCCGCAGCCATCGCTGCACTCGATCTATGGCGCCACGGAGCTAAAGTAACACTGGTACATCGAGGCACCGAAATGCATCGCCACGTAAAGTATTGGATTCTGCCCGACATCAACAACCGGATCAAAAACGGCGAGATAAAAGCGTACTTCGACAGCAACGTAACGAACATCTCAGAGGATGAAGTAACTCTATCCACCCCACAGGGCTTCGTTACTCTCGCAAATCAGTTTGTCTTCGCCCTCACCGGCTATCACCCGGACTTCGAGTTCATCGAGCGGCTCGGTGTTACGCTTGACGAAGCCAATGATCGTTGCCCAGCCTGCGATCCCGCTACCCTCGAGAGCAACATCCCCGGCATCTATCTCGCCGGGGTCGTCGTCGCGGGCGAGCGTACCAACGAAATCTTCATCGAGAACGGACGTTTCCACGGCCAGCTCATCGCAGAAGATCTTCGAGGAAAGCTCGTAGCTGTTTAACCAATCACTCGTCGCAAAAAACCCTTAACTCCAATCCAGGTAAGCAGGCACAGCGAGGTCAGCAGCATGCCCAGGATGAGAAAGGGGTTCATGTGGGGAAGCGAAGGCGTCAACGCGGCGCGCAGTCCCTCGCTCATGTAAACAATCGGGTTGATGAGCACGCCTATCTGTAGCCAGCGAATATGAGTAAGCGCGGCCCACGGATAGTAGACGCAGCCTAAGAATGTGATCGGGATGACAACCACGCCAAAGATCAACCCGATCTGTTGTGGCTTTACGCTGGTTCCAATCGTAAGGCCGAGCGCTCCCGCAGTCAGGCTTGCCAGCGCGACAACCACAATAAGAAATAGCCAGTTGCTGACGTGAGCCGCCGGCCGAACCGTCGGAACATAGTAAGCCAGCGGAAAGACAACGCAGGCAGCAATCACGCTCTGCACCGCGCTGAAGCAGATCTTCTCAAAAGCCACCGCAGGAACCGGCAGCGGGCACATCACCCGGTCGTCGATCTCGCGCGTAATGCCAAACTCCTGCGCCAGTGGCAGTGCAACTGCAGCGATCCCGCTGAACATAATCGCCACAGCCATCAGGCCAGGCAGAAGAACCGTACTGAAAGCCCCGCCCGCTATTGCTCCTGTCGGATTCATCGCCGCGCCTCTATCCATGTGCGGCATCACATATGTGAACACGAACAGAAAAAGCAGCGGGTTCATGCACACGCGGATCGCAAAAGGAAAAAATTCGCGCCGCAGCACGTACAGATCGCGCAGGAACAAGCCTGCAAACGCCCGAGCATACTGCGTGGTCGTCGTGCTTTCGGCGCTTGGCGTCCGCTGTTGTGTCGATTCGAGTTCAACCGTCTCAGTCATAAGAATCCCGTTGTGAATAAGACTACTCGCGAAGGTCTCTGCCCGTAAGCCGGATAAAGACCGTCTCCAGGCTGGTTTCCGTAATTGTCAGGTCGCGCAGGCCGTAAGGATTCGCCTCCCGCACCACGTCGGAGAGCAAACCCTCCGCGCCGTGCGCAAAGATGCGAACTCCCTTGGGTGTCGATTCCACGCTGGCAACTCCCCCCAGCTGCTGCAGCCGTTGCATCAGCGCCGGAGTATTCTCCTTGCTGCGCAGATCGAGCTCATACATCTTCTGCGCTCCAACCGATCCCTTCAACGCAGTGGGCGTGTCCTGCACAAGGATCTTGCCGTGATCGATGATTGCGACGCGATCGCACAGCTCATCGGCCTCCTCCATGTAGTGGGTCGTCAGCACCACGGTGATCCCCTCTTCGCGCAGGCCGCGCACAGCGTCCCACATTGCAATCCTGCTCTGCGGATCGAGCCCCGCGCTCGGCTCATCGAGAAAGAGCACCTTCGGCTGATGCGCAATGGCACGCGCAATCTGCACTCGCTGTGCCAGGCCGCCAGATAGTTGTGCGGGATACGCCCCCGCCCGCTCAGAGAGATGAAACTGCGAGAGCAACTGGTTCGTTCTCTGCTTCGCCTCGGCCCGCGAAAACCCGAAATAAAGACAGTGGAAGTTGATGTTCTCAAAGATGGTGCAAGCACGATCCAACGTGTTGTACTGCGGCACGACTCCAATGCCTCGGCGTGCGACTGCGGGTGTCTTTACCACATCGATCCCCGCAATCCGCACTCGGCCCGCAGTCGGCAAAGCACGAGTAGTGCAGATACTGATCGTCGTTGTCTTGCCTGCGCCGTTTGGTCCCAGCAGCCCGAACAACTCGCCCTCGCGAACGCTGAGGTCGATGCCGTCGACCGCAGTCACCCGCTGTTTGCCGTCATAAATCTTTTGCAGTCCCTCAATCTCTACAATCACTGCGAATTCATCCCCCGGCGCTCCTCCGATTATATGCATCGGTAATCAAAAAACGCCCATCCGAAGCCTCTACTCCGCCGAAGCTACGCGAATCACAATCTTTCCAAAGTGCGATGCAGCTCGCATGTGTTCAAATGCCTCCCGCACTTCATCGAAACCGAAAACCCGATCGATGACCGGATGCATCCCCGTCTTCGCAATCGCAGCGTTCATCTCTTCGAACATGGCGCGTGAGCCCACAGAGATTCCCTGCACACGCAGTTGCTTGTGAAGAATCAGTGTCAACGCTACAGGTTCCGTCATCGCCGAGCCCGACAAAACACCAATCTGCGCGATCATACCGCCGACACGAGCAGCGCGCAGCGACTGGCCAAGCGTTCCCGCTCCCCCAACCTCGATGATACGATCCGCGCCGTTACCAGTCGTCTCAACAACCCACTTCGACCACTCAGGTCTCTCTTTGTAATTGCATCCTGCATCCAGGCCCAAACCAAAAGCCCGAGCCAGCTTCTCCTCACTCGAAGAAGTTCCAATCACCCTCGCTCCCAGCAGCCGCGCGAACTGCAGCGCAAAGATCGAAACCCCGCCCGTCCCCTGGATCACGATCGTCTCATCCGCGCCGGCAGGGATCGCGGATTCTCCCGCATAGTGCAAAGCATTCCACGCCGTCACGGCTGCGCAGGGAAGCGTCGCTGCCTCTTCATAGCTAAGATGCTCGGGAAAGCGAACCACCCCATCTTCTGCCAGCAAGACATACTCGGCCAGCATCCCATCAACATCCCCGCCCAGCGCAGCCTTCGATCTCTCCGCCGACAAAGGCCCATCGAGCCAACGCTGCATGAAGATCCCGCAAACCCGATCCCCAATCTTCACGCGCTCGACGCCTTCGCCAACCTCCATCACCTCGCCGGCTCCATCCGAGCAGGGAACTCGCGGCAGCGCCATCTTCGGGTTGTATCTGCCCTCCACCATCATCAGGTCGCGATAGTTGAGCGATACCGCATGCACTCGGATCAGCACCATCCCTGGAGCTATTTGTAACCTCGGTAGTTCCACCTTCGTCAGGTGATCCACCCCAAACTGCTGTATCGGATAGCTGTACATAGTCCCTCTGTTCTCTTGGATGCTTCCATCTCAAAAACGCTCGATCAAAACGCAAATACAACACGAAACTATTCATTTATTGATTTCACCCGGCGTAGAATAAGGCATGTCACGGGGATGGGAGAGCAAATTCGTGGAAGAACAGCAAAATCAGGCTGCTGCTCCAAAGCAGTCCGCTGCAGAAGAGCAGGCCGGGCTGGCGGAACGAAAACGCAAACGGCAGGCACTCGAACTGCAACGGGAACGCATTCTCTCCGAACGCACTTCGAGCCCGCACCGCAGGTCCGCGCTCACCCTTGCGCTTGCCGATATCGAAGAGAAGCTCGCCGAGCTTGGCTGGACGATTCACCTTTAGCCCGCGTTCCTTTAGCCGCGCCGGTTGAAGACCGTCGAGTTGGCCTGATCGATCGTGGTCATCACCACCGTATGGATATTGACGTGCTCCGGCCGGCTCGCGGCCCAAACAATCGCATCGGCAACATCCTCCGGCTGCAGCGGCGTAATGTTCTCATAAACCTTCGCAGCTCGCTCCTCGTCCCCGCGGAACCGCACTTTGCTGAAATTTGTCTCGACCATCCCCGCGTCGACTGACGTAACCCGCACAGGCGTCCCCATCAAATCGATCTTGAGCCCTTCGCTGATCGACTTCTCAGCGGCCTTGCTGGCGCAATAAACGGCCCCATTCGCATACGTAATATAAGCTGCCGTCGAACCAAGGTTGATGACGTGCCCACGGCCGCGCGCCACCATGCCCGGCACAACGCTTCGCGTCACATAAAGCAACCCCTTCACGTTCGTATCGATCATCTCCTCCCAGTTCTGTGGATCGTCTTCATACAACTTGCTCAGGCCTCGACTCAAACCTGCGTTGTTCACCAGCACATCGATCCCGCTCCACTCTGCAGGAAGGCTCGCAATCGCCTTCTCCACCGCTCCACGATCCTGCACGTCGAGCTGAAAGGTCATCACATCCGGTGCTCTCGCAGACACAAGTGTTTGTTTCAGCTCTTCCAGTGCTTCCAGGCCGCGCGCGCAAACAAGCAGCCGGCAACCCTCCCGAGCAAAGGCGATTGCGGTCGATCTTCCAATTCCAGAGCTCGCTCCGGTGACGAATACAGTCTTTCCCTTAAGAGAGGCCATGTCCTTCTTATATCCAAAAAAACGAAAGGCTGCACCGGGCAGCCTTCGTTCTTACTCGCAGATAAATCAATTACTGGGGATTCGAAGGTGCAGGTGTCGAGTCCGGCCCGCTCTGTGCCACTCCAATCGCATCTCCCGAGACCACAAGCTGCACGCGCCGATTCTGCGCTCGACCTTGCGCGGTGGCATTATCCGCAACAGGCTTCGCTTTGCCATAACCCGTCGCGGAGATATTATCCGTCTGGACCCCCTGCCCAACCAGAAAATCCCGAACCGCATCCGCCCGGTTCTCCGAGAGCTTCTGGTTGAACTCATCGCTCCCCACGCTGTCCGTGTAGCCTTCGACCTGCAGCTTCAGTCCCGGATAGGCCTGCAAAATCCCCGACACCTTCGCCAGGCTGATCTGCGTATTCGGCTTCAACGTGTACTTCCCGGTGTCAAACAGCACATCCGACATGTTCACGATCAGTCCACGCGCGGATTCGCTGGTCGCCAGCACACTGTTCAACTGCGCACGAAGTTTTTCCCGAACAGCATTGGCGTTCTCTGCGCTCTTATTCGCCGCTGCTGCCCTGGCCTGGGCCTCGGCGGCGGCCGCTTCAGCACGTGCGCGGTCAGCATCAGCCTCAGCCTGCGCAGCTTTGGCCCGTTCTGCTGCCAGTTGCGACTGCTGTGCCTCCAGCTGCGACTGCTGCGCCTGGTTCTGAGCATCGCGTTTTGCAGTCTCCGCGGCCAACTGTCGTTCCGCCGCCTGCCGTCGTAGAGTCACCAGCCGAGCATCTTCGGCACGCTGCACCGCCTGACGCGCGAACGTGATCTCCATCTTTCGATCGCCCTTTTTATTCTGATCGATGGCGGTTGCGTTCCCCAGGTCCTGCATCGCCTCCTTCATAATCTCCGGAGCGTACTTGTCCGCCCCCGCCGCCTGCGCAATCCGCACGGCATTATTAGCCTGATAAAGCTCCAGTGGAGACTTCTCATCCCGTGTAATCGGGTTCAACACCGTCTTCGATCCATCGGTCTGCGCATAAGTTCCACGCGGCAGCAACAGATAATGGGCATTCACCTTCTCCAGAACGCCGGTCGTCTTATCGTTCAGGATCACGTTCTGCAGCACCACCACATCGCTTGGCTGCGTAACGGAGAAATAAGGCTCCGCTGTAACGATCATCCCGAAGGACTGCAGCGCGGTCGTCACATCAATATTGTTCTTCGTTCCCGCCGGCAGCACCTCGCCCAGATTATTCGGCCGCCCATCCGGAGTAATCGCCCACAGCACGTACGTCAGATACTCCGGGCCAAATCCGTTGGCCGGCGTAAGCCCCTGAAACTTCGCTTCGATATGGATCCCGCCACGCTCGCTTGTCACCTTTGCGTCACCCTTAGCCAGCGGGAGCAGCGTCGTCCCTTTGAAGCCGATATTGGTCGACCCGCTGCGGTGCAGGTAATTCACAGCATCCAAATCACGCTGGACCACGTTCACGCGGTACAGATAAATTCCGTTGTCCTGCTTCTCGATCTTTTGCTGATCCTGCGGAGGGGGCATTTGAGACGTAGGGTTCGGCTCCTGACCGGAAAGCGCCACCGTTCCAAACATTCCAGAGATTCCGGCAACAAGCACTACTCCCATGAAAAACTTCGTATGACGATCCATCCACGTTCTCCTTGCAAACTGCAAAAACTCAAAGTCGCCTGAACATATTGATTTTGCCATGTATCGCAGCTTACTGTGTGCGATGCCTCGATGAGGGTAAAAGGCTGTACGAACAGGCAGGGTTCATCGCAAAAACGCCCGCCCAATTACGAACGCAATCGCAGGAAAGGAAATGCTTTAGGTCCGGCACAAAAGAAACTCCCTTTGACCGGTCGCGCAGGACAAAGGGGAGTCGGTCTTTTCTTTTAGGCTTCTTTAGGCGCTATGCTGTTGCTGAGCCGCGCTGCGGTGCACAAAATGATACGGAGGCCACGGCCCGGAAAGCTGCATCCGGCAGTCCTTCAGCTCGTGCGTGGCCGACGTGTACTTGTTCTGGTACCGCTCCACCGTCTTGTTATCGATCAGGTGCGCGATATCCAGCAGCATCTTCCCCGTATCCATGCGCTTGCAGGTAATCTCCTCGGCGATCGGCAGAAACATCCGGTGCATCTGGATCGATAGCGCACGGGCCTTCGACTGCCGCTCCCGTTGCCGGCTCGCGCTCTCCCGCAGACTGGTCAAGTACTGTTGACCCACCGTCATATCCCGCGCCGAGGTGCCAGGGCAGATATCGTCCACCAGCACCTTCAGGTGCATCTCTGCCTTACCGCGCAGACGCTCCACGTTCGCCTGAAAGTGGCGCTGGTTCGACCGCACCGAGCGCCGCAGTGCATCATCATCCTGAAACGTAGTACCAAACCGGAAGGGAAGTACGGTTGAGAGTTTGAAGCAGTCCGCAACAACTCGAGCGTGATCTTTGGCTGCCTGCTGATCCATCCGAGCACTGTCTTCCGCACTATGCTCGGAGACGATCACGGCCAGATCGCTGGCGGGAAAGAGGAAAGTTTGGTTACCGAACATACCCGTTACCCCGGCCAAGGGCATCGGACGGCGGTGCCGGCAAAGCTCCGGAAATGCCTGTCGTTCTGCAATGCAATAGGCGTACCATGCCATGTCGTTTTCCTTCCAAAGCGCGCTGAGGGGTCTAACCGCCCCATCAGGTAGTTGGTTATGGAACTCAATCCGGAACGTAGATTGTTTGGAAGCTCTTCATGCAGTAGGTCTTGTTCTGTAAAAATGCACCAGAATCGGTGAGTTTCATCGAACCGAGAGGGATACTATGCCTATTCAAGTACGATTGGCAACTCTTACTTCTTTGGCTTGTTGCAAGCCTGCAGAATTGACCGTCCTCCGAAATATCGATGGTTTCCACAATTCGATAGCGATCTTTTGGATTCAGCGACTTGCATTCCTCCTCTCGCATGACTGCATAAATATCCATAAGCCATTCAATATCTTTCATTTACGAGAAATTAACTGGACAGTAACGGCCCCCTGCAGCACACTTGTTACAGGCACCACAAAGGCTTGTTTATGTTTCACAAAAATGTATTGAACTCCCCCCACAGCGCTTCTTCCCAACTAATCCCCGAATCTGCTCAGAACCCAACATCACCGGTCCGGCTTGCGCTTGTTCCTCCAGGCGTCGTCGTCTCGAAAAAGGCTCCCTCTCCATTCTCCGATCTGGCTGCCATCACAGCTCATCGCTGCTCCTCGTTCTTCGCCGAGGCGGCCGTTCTGGTCCTTGTGCTGGCTTTGCTCGACCGGTTCATGCTCAAGGGGCGAATGGAGTTGAACTGGGTTGTCAGCGCCTTCACCATCAGCGTTGCCCTGCTCGCCGCCAGTGTTCTCACGGAATTCTCATCCCGCCGCTGGCTCCAGCGTCACTAAGTAGTTCAACCTCACGACACAGCGGCTTGATCTTTCAAGGCCCCGCATCGTCTCAGTCTGCACCCCGAGGACCAAAATTCCTCCGGAATGCACTATCCCCGCTGCACCAATTCCGATAACATCTAATATATGGCCGTTATTTCTTTTCTAGAGTGTTCGCGTTGCCACCATCACGTCTCCGCCGAAACCGCTCAAACCGTCTGCCCTCTCTGCGCAGGCTCCCTCTATGTCCGTTACGACATGGACCAGCTCAAAAAGACCGCGAAGCGTGACGAAATCGCCGCTCGCGCCGCCGCTTCTCCCTCCAGCCTCGGCATGTGGCGTTACTCAAGCGTCCTCCCCGACGTAACCCCTGTCACCCTCGGCGAAGGTTGGACCCCGCTCATCCACAGCCAGCGCTATCCCGGCCTCTACATCAAAGAAGAAGGAGCCAACCCCACCGGCACCTTCAAAGCCCGGGGACTCGGCCTGGCCGTCACTATGGCCAAGCACTACGGGTTGCAGCACCTGGCCGTCCCCAGCGCAGGCAACGCCGCCGGAGCCCTCGCCGCCTACGCCGCCGCCGCCGGCATCACGGCGCATATCTTCATGCCGCAGGACGTCCCCCTCGCCAACTACCTCGAAGGCATCGTCTACGGCGCCAATGTCACCATGGTAAACGGCCTCATCTCCGACTGCGCTCGCATGGTCGCCGAAAACATCAAGGCCCAGAAGGCAGCCAACACCCCCACTAGTCAGACTTGGTTCGACATCTCCAGTCTCAAAGAACCCTTCCGCGTCGAAGGCAAAAAGACCATGGGCTACGAACTCGTCGAGCAGCTCGGATGGACCTATCCCGACGCAGTCTTCTACCCAACCGGTGGTGGCGTGGGCCTCATCGGCATGTGGAAGGCCTTTGAAGAGCTGGAACAGCTAGGCTGGGTCTCCGGTAAGCGACCGAAGATGTACGCCCTTCAATCCAGCGGCTGCGCGCCCATCGTTAAAGCCTACGCCGAGAACAAGCCCGCCAGCGAGTTCTTCCAGAACGCCGCCACCTTCGCCGCCGGCCTCCGCGTCCCCAAGCCTTACGCCGACTCCATCATCCTCGACATCGTCCGCGAATCCGGCGGCGCCGCCATCGCTTCTTCCGATGAAAAAATCCTGACAAGCATTTTGGACTGGGCCAAACACGAAGGCATCTTCCTCTCCCCTGAAGGTGCAGCCGCAACCGCAGCCTACGACGCCCTCATCGCCTCAGGCGGCCTCAAGCCCACCGACAAGGTCGTCCTCTTCAACACCGGCTCCGGCCTCAAGTACACCGACATGATCGCCGAAGCCATGCATCTCACCCGTCCTGAGCAGAAGCAGGAGAAGATAGCCGCCCTGCCCACCAGCATGCCCGTAGGCGGCATCATTACCCCGCAGTAATTCTGCATCGGCTTCGCCTGCGGCATCGATGCCTGGGCGAAGCTGCTGCGTCCTGCGCGCCTACCTCCCCGGAGACACAGTCCTCAACGGCACGTGGAAGAGGCCTCAGATGCGCCCTGCTCCAATAAAGTAATGCCTGAGTGGTAGATGGAAGCTCCCAGACGCACAGCCCATCTCGTTACCAGGAAAGACGAAGCCGGAAGCAGTTTCTTACAAATTAGCTTCGGCTGTTGCGACGTCAGGAAAGCTCGTCAGAACCCCGCTGACCCGAGTCATCTCAAACAAAGCCTTCACACGCTCGTTGACGCCTACCAGCACCAGCTTCCTGCCATGGTCCGTCGCCGCCACATAGTAGTTCATAATCAGCCCCAGCCCAGCCGAGTCCATGTACGTCGTCTCACTCATGTCCAGAATCATCACCTGCGGCGTCATCGCGCGGAACTCATTCTGAAATCCAAACATCGTAGAAATCGTCAGCGGCCCGCAGAGCTTCAGGACCATCGTCCCATCGTCTTTCCCAGCCGTAAAGCTATGAGTCATTGGTTCATCGCGCATCATGCATGAAAGTGTATGAAATCCCACGCCCTCGAAGATTACAAACAGATGAATGTCGCAAACCACGCGGCAGATCCGAGATCGGGTTCGAGATAGCCCACCCGCACGGAACTTCTGTACTATCAAACCAATCTACTCGCCCCTCCAAGGAGCTCATGCGACACCTCCGCGCTCTTCTCGCGTTCTTTCTCACTGTTCCCGCGCTTGTCGTTCCAGTTCTCGCCCAGCCCGACACCGCCCGCACCGCCGCCTACCTCAAATCTCTCCCCAACACCGCGCCCCCCGTCATCGACCCCGCCCAGACCGTCACCCTCGCCGCGCTTCCGCTCTCCTGCGTCGACCACCCTCAGGACGCACCCGACCACCCCCACGACTACCTCTGGGTTCACGACTCCAAACGCCGAACCGTCGACGACTACGACAAAACCCGCGCCTTTTACGGCTGCTTCGACTGGCACTCCGCCGTCAACTCCACCTGGACCCTCATCTACCTCCTCAAGCAAAACCCGAAGATGGCCCTCGCTCCCATCATCCGCCAGCGCCTCAACGAGCACCTCGCCAAAACCAACATCGCCGGCGAAGTCGCCTTCTTCGCCGACGCCAAAGACACCGAAGGCAAGAACTTCGAGCGCCCCTACGGCTACACCTGGGTCTTCAAAACCTACGGCGAACTAGCCTCCTGGGACGATCCCGACGCCAGGAAACTCGCCGCCAACCTCGAGCCGCTCACCAAGCAGCTCACCGACAAATACATCGAATACCTCAAGCACCTCCCCTATCCCATTCGCGTCGGCACCCATCCCAGCACCGTCCTCACCATGAACTTCGCCCTCGACTCCACTGACCTCGCGCCCAACCCAGCGCTCAAATCCGCCATCGACGAGGCAGCCCTGCGCTTCTTCGCCAAAGACAAAAACTGCGCCACCGCCTACGAGCCCGGCAACGGCGACTTCCTCTCTCCCTGTCTCACCGAAGCCATGCTCATGTCCCGCGTCATGGACCAAAAAACATTTGTAACCTGGCTGGATACATTTCTACCAGCCGTCGACTCACCCGAGTTCCAGGTCTACGCCGCCGACATCGACACCACCCGCACCGCCGCCGCCGGCTCCAACGCCGACGCCGAAGACAAGGACGGCCTCCTCGGCTCCAAGGCTCACCTTATCGGCCTGGCCTTCCAGCGCGCCTCCGCTCTTCTTCGCATAGCCTCTGCGCTTCCACCCAGCGACCCACGCGCCCCCGTCTACCGCCGCCTGGCCTCCATCAACGCTCAGAACGGCTTCCGCAAGATAGGGGACGCCGGCTACCTCGGCCAGCACTGGCTAGCGACCTACGCCGTCCTCTACATGCAACAAGCCAATCTGGCAAAATAGCAGCCGTCCCAACCGCAGGACTCAACGCGCACTCTCTATTGCTGCAGTCTCCATCGCCGCCTCGGCGCTCCAGAACTCGCCATCCGGAAAACGATACTGCTCCAGCGATTCCGTATAGATCTCGATGCTGTATCCCGGCTTCTCTGGCATCAAGTATCTTCCGCGGTCTATCCGCACCGGATCGACAAAGTGCTCATGCAGATGCCCGACATATTCAATCACGCGGTTCTCCATCGTCGCCGACACACTGACAAAGTCAAACGCCGAAAGATGCTGCACATACTCGCACAACCCCACACCGCCCGCATGAGGACACACCGGCACCTTGAACTTCGCCGCCATTAGCATAATCGCCAGGTTCTCATTCACGCCTGCCACACGGCAGCTATCGATCTGGCACACATCGATCGCTCCCGCCTGGAACAGTTGCTTGAACATGATGCGATTCTGACAGTGCTCGCCCGTAGCGATGCGAATCGGCGCAACCTCGGCCCGAATCCGCGCATGCCCCAAAACATCATCCGGATTCGTCGGCTCTTCCATCCACCACGGCTGCAACTCCGCCAACTCTCGCGTGCGCGCAATCGCCTCGTCGACGCCCCACTTCTGATTCGCGTCGACCATCAGCTTGTTATCCCAGCCAATCTCTTCGCGTACCAGCCGCCCGCGCCGCAAATCGTCCCTCGGATTCCCGCCCACCTTCAACTTAAATTTCGTCCAACCCTCAGACAGAGCCTCATGGCACAGTCGCCGAATCTTCTCATCGCTGAAGCCATACCACCCAACCGAAGTTGTATACGCCGGATAGCCCTCACGCACCAGCAAATCAATGCGCTCCTTCTGGCCAACGAGCCCCCGCTTAAGAATCTCTCTCGCCTCTTCCCTCGGCAGCGCATCGTCGATATAGCGAAACTCAACCGCCGAAAGAATCTGTTCCGGCTCCAGGTCAACAAGCAACCGCCAAAGCGGCTTCTCCTGCGCGCGCGCATACAGATCCCACACCGCGTTAATCAAGGCCCCGGCCGCCAGATGAATCACACCCTTCTCTGGCCCCAGCCACCGAAACTGATTGTCATCGGTCAACTGCCGCCCAAACGCCGCCATGTTGCTTGTCAGCGACTCAAGCGTCCTGCCTTTAACCAGCCGCGACAGATATTCGATCGCCAGCACGCACAGCTCATTGCCGCGCCCCAGCGTGAACGTCAGGCCATAACCCTCAACACCCGTGTTGGTCTCCAGCACGCAATAAGCCGCCGAATAATCCGGATCTTGATTGACAGCATCGGAGCCTATATTGTGCCGCGAGGTCGGAAATCGAAGATCGACGACACGAACGTTGGTAATGACAATCTCACTCACTTCGCGTCAACATCCTCTCTGGCGTCAGGTTTCAGGAAGCTTTTTACCCTGAAAGCCGATTATTATTCCCGAAATAGCATATTTGTCAATGAAAGCGGTGAATCCTCTTCGGCGACCGCACAAATCTGCAATCATCCGCCAAAGCGCCCTCGCGTGAAACAAAAACACAGCTATCCGGAAAAGATTCATAAGCAGGAGTCTACAAAGGCGAAAGCTCTTGAGCCGTCTCATCCGCGGTCGGCGCGAGGTGCGACTTCTTCCGCACAGCAAGACGTCGCACCGAGGTCGGCTTGGCTGCAGGCATCGCGCCCATAGCCTCCGAAATCTTCTGGCTCGCCTCATCCAGCGAACTCACAACCTCCGCGAGATCGATCGTGTCCTCCAACCGCTTCACAAAAGGAACAGTTAACGCAGCAATCGCCTGACCCTGCACATTCAGAATCGGGAAGCTGATGTTCACCACGCCGGCAACCTCATAACTGGCGCGTCGCTCATGCCCCCGAGCACGAATCTTCGCCAGATGTTGATCGAGGTCAGCCGGCTTCCGTTTCCTGGTCTCCAGCCTCCATTCTTCGATCGCTCGCTCCCGCGCATCCTCGCTCTGGTGCGCAAGAATGACATGGCCCGTCGCCGCATGCATCAGGTCCACCTTCGAGCCCATCTTCACATAAAACCCCGTAGACTCCGGCGAGTCCACCTGCGCCAGAATCACGACATGCCCGCCATCGATAATTCCCATGTGGCATGACTGACGCAGCTTGTGCGCCAGCCAGTGCATAATTGGGAGCGCCTCAGTGACCAGCCGTTTGGTCGGCGGGTGTTCCTGCGCAAGCCGAAACAGCCGAAGCGTCAGATGATATCGCTCTTTATGCGGAGACTGCGCCAGATACCCTCGCTGCTCAAGGCAAAGAATCATCCTGAATATCTCCGAGACAGTGCGGTTCAGCCTCCGCGCCGCTTCGCTCACCGTCAACCCTTCCGGCGTGCTGGCAAACAGTTCCAGAATGTCGAGGCCTTTTTCCAGAGCAGGAGTCGGATAATATCGTTTAACCGGGCGTTTCGTCATATCTTTTCGAGATACCTGATTCCTCTGAAACACCCTATCAGAACTCGCCTGACGGTGACAGAGTATGCCCGCGTTAGCCTCTGACCGTCATAACGAAGCTCACGACGGCAACAAGCCAGCACGTTACGAAATGTCGTCGGCCATGGCATCGTAAACAAAAGTTCAACCGTACCTCTTTCCATCGAAGAGATGAGGGCAACAGGAAAGGCATGTCGATCCGCAGTCAAATCCGTCCCATGCTCACCCTCGCTCTGCCGCTCATCCTTGCAGAGGTCGGCTGGATGTCCATGGGCATCGTCGACACCATCATGGTCGGGCACACAGCCAACCCGGCCCTCTCCATCTCCGCCGTCGCACTCGGACAGGTCCTCTACAACACCATCGCCTTCGGCATCGCCGGCGTCCTCCTCGGCCTCGACACCTACCTCGCCCAATCCCACGGCGCCGGCCGCTTCGAGGAAGCCAACCGCTGGCTTCTTCACGGCCTCATCCTCGCTGCCGGCCTTGCATCCACTCTCATCCTCATCATCGTCTGCGCACCCGCCGTCATGCTCCGCCTCCCCATCGACCGCGACGTCCTCACCACCTCTGTCTCCTTCCTCGGCTGTCTGAACTACGGCACCCCCGCACTCTTTCTCTACTTCACCCTCCGGCGCTATCTGCAGGCCTTCAACCACGTCCGCCCCATCGCCTGGGCGCTCGTCACCGCCAACGTCATCAACGCCGTCGGCAACTGGCTCCTCATCTTCGGCCACAACTGGAGCATCCTGAAGATCCCCGCACTCGGAGTCACCGGATCGGGCCTCGCCACCTCCATCTCCCGCTGCTACCTCGCTCTGTTCCTCATAATTGCGCTCTGGCGCATCGAGCGTCGTCACCACTACGGCCTCGCCAGCATGGCTCGCCACTTCGAGCCCACACGCATCCGCCGCCTCGCGCTCCTCGGAGCACCAGCCGGCGGCCAGATCTTCGTCGAGATCGCCATCTTCGGCCTGGTCACTTTTCTCATTGGAACCATGGGACGCCTTCCCCTCGCCGGTCACGAGATCGCCCTCAACTGCGCCAGCCTCACCTTCATGGTGCCTTACGCTATCTCCGCAGCCGCGGCCGTCCGCGTAGGTCAAGCCATCGGCCGCAAAGCCCCGTGCGAAGCCGCCGCCGCAGGATGGGCTGCCATCGCCCTCGGAGCCGGAGCCATGGCATGCTTCTCCGCTGTCCTGCTGCTTATCCCGCACGCCATCGCAAACTCCTTCACCGCAGACCCGGCCGTCATCGCAGCCACCATCCCACTCCTCCTCGTAGCCGCCATCTTCCAGTTCTTCGACGGCCTCCAGATCACCGCCACCGGAGCGCTTCGCGGAGCAGGCAACACCCACGCCGGCCTCATCGTGCAAGTCATCGGCTACTGGATCATCGGCCTTCCCATCGGGTACCTCATCGCCTTTCGCCATCACCGCGGAGCCGTAGGCCTCTGGCTGGGCCTCTGCGCGGGACTCATCGTCGCAGGCACAGCCCTCACCACAATCTGGCGCCACACCACACTAAAACTCCAGACGGGTAGCTCAGATCTCAAGATTCAAAGCTCATAACTAAGTCAACGGCAACTGCTCCCGCACCCTCGTCTTCGATCGCGTAGTCAACGTCACTGCCGAAGCAAGAATCAACCCACCGCCCAACCACGCGCTTGGCCCCAACCGCTCACCCAGCACCATCACTCCCAGCAGACTCCCAATCAGCGGCTCCATATTCAACAACACCCCCGCCTGCGAAGCCGGAACCTGCGTCATCCCCCAGTTCCAAAGCAGCGTCGTCGTTGCCGTACACAAAACACCACTCCCCGCCAAAGCCAGCCACGCCTTCAACGAAACCCCGCTCACCGGAGGCATCCCATATCTCACAGGAACCCAAATCATCAGCATCAACGTCCCGATCAGCAGCCCATACGCTGTCACCACCACATGCGAGTGCCGCCCCATCATCTCCTTGTTAATCAAAATCCAGAACAGCGCAATCAGCATCGACACCACAACCAGCAAATCCCCCGCCAACGAAGCCCCACCCTTAGCTTCACCACCACCCAACGCAATCAACCCCGCCCCAAACGTCGATCCGGCCAACGCAGCCCAACCAACCCCATCCATCCGCTCATGCGCAAACAAAGCCGCACCTACAGCCAGAATCACCGGCATGGTCCCCACCATCAGAGCAGCATGACTCACTGTCGTAATCGACAGCGCATAAAACTGGATGAGAAACTGCAGCGGCACACCCAGAAACGACGCCACCGTCAGCAACCCCCACTCTCGCCGCGTCAATCCCGGACGATGCGTCACCAGCAACGGCAGCAACACCACCATCGCAAACAAAAATCGGTACAGCACCATATGCGCGAAGCTCATCTCCTCCAGCGCAATCTTGCCAAAGAAAAAACCACACCCCCAAAAGCAACTAGCCACTGCACACGCTGCAAACCCCAGCGCTCGTCTCTTCTCGAAAACAGCCATACCTCCACTCTCGCACACCGGACCGCATCCCAAAAACACGACCGCGGATCTCACGGAGCAAACGGATTAAGAACAAGGCGCCAAATCCTGTTCTTAATCCGCGTTCCTCCGCGCAATCCGCGGTCGCTCTTCGTTTGTCTCTACCAGACCCGGCAGCTATTCACCGGAACCATCGGCGATCCCTTCTTGCAACCGAACGCCCCGGCAAATCCCGGCTGATTCACAATCGCCCCATTCGCCCTGAAGTGGTCAGGCGAATGCGGATCGGTCAGCACCTGGTTTCGCACTGCCTCTGGCCGCGAGTTCTCGCACCAGTTCTGCGCAAAGCCAATGTAAAACCGCTGTATCGCCGTGTACCCGTTCTTCTTCGCCGCAAGGTCCACGCCTTCTT
>Ga0116129_1000042_pt1 | contig 94173 bp, 71 predicted proteins | sample June2015DPH_17_2_FD_89732 | JGI IMG/M metagenome (GOLD analysis project Ga0116129, IMG submission 89732) | Peatland microbial communities from SPRUCE experiment site at the Marcell Experimental Forest, Minnesota, USA - June2015DPH_17_10 | ecosystem: Environmental > Terrestrial > Soil > Wetlands... | reverse complement strand
GCGCGAGGCGATTGATAAGTTTGTGAAGGCCTACAACAAGAATGCAGCGCCGTTCGAATGGACCAAGGCCGTGGTTCATCCAACGGCCCCCAAGCCTAAATACGCTGATTTATGCAATTAGGTTCCCAGCCGCGCAAGTCTGAGAATTCATCTCTCAGAATTCTCACGCAGCAAGCAGATCGAGAACCTTCTGGATTGCATGATCGGCCTTGTGATAGGCCGTTTCGACCTTGCTGGCAGGCTTGAGGGTTTCATCCGGCCGGTGATGGAACAGCGAGTTGGCCAGCGGTCCACAGACACGCTTGAGGGCGGCTTTACCCCCTTATCGGTCAGGCGGTAGCGGTAGCCGCGTCCGATACGTTCGAGCAGGCCATGGGCCTTCATCTTGCGAAGGTCGTAGCGGAGTTGGGTGAGCGTATAGCTGGCAGCGGATAAGCCGAAGGTAGTGAGGATGGCTTGATGGATGTCGGCGCTCCGCCATCCGTTAAGTTGTGCACCGCCGTGGAGCAGCGCCTCCATTAACCGCATCATCCGGGTGTCGTGAATCTTGATGCCGGCACGTGTCTTATCCCCATCGTCGCAGGCGCCGCCTTCGCTCGGCGATGACGATCAACTCTTCGCGGATCGCCTCGTCAACACGACCCAGTCCGGCTTTTCACCCTTGACTTTGCCAGAAAAAGTAATTTACCATCTATAGGTATGCAGAAACTGCCGCTCTCCGGATGCCTCTGCGTCGCGGCCGCGCTAAGCGCCTGCAGCCGTTCCAATAATCTGCTATTGGGCGAAGTCCAGGCGCAGGTAGGCACTCACACCGTGCGCGTGACGGATTGCTACCGCACCAGCGTTCCGCCGCCCGAGCGCCTGCCGGACGCTGGCGGGCAGGCGTCTTATCGTTTCATGCCGTGCCGTGACGCCGACGTTCAGATTCGCGCCGGCGAGTTAACGGTGAACGGCCGCTCTTACGGCCATATCCAGAAGGGCGATACAATTCTGGTGGATCACGGCGTAGTGTCCGTCAACCCGCCGAAATTGCAGGCGCATGCCGGGAAGTAAGGCCGTAGCATTCGGGTTGTTGGGCGGGCTGCTCGCTACCCCCGGCGGGCCGTTCGCACAGCCTTAGTCTTTTCGAATACGCCAGGCGCATATCACGCCTTGAGTCTCGGCCGCTCCTTGCGCACGTACAGATTATCCTGATGCGGTTCGCCGTCGCATTCAATTGCGAGCGTGGTCACCGGGTCGTCCGGAGCCTTTTCCGGCAGACCCGTGAACCGGACGCGGAAATCGTCCTGATCGAACTTCACTTCCTTGCCGGATGTGGCGAGCTTCACCGATTGGACTTTGCTGCGCAATCCGCCGAGAGCCACCGTCGATCCCGGCCAGAAATGCACGTGCATGTAGAGCGTGTTGCCCTTGCGCGAGAAGCTGGCGAATGCCGAGCGGTTGGGCTGACACTTTTCGCTCTGATAGATGGACTGACCATTGACCGCCATCCATTTACCAACCTTGGTGAGAATAGTTACCGATTCTTCCGGAATCGATCCATCCGCCTTAGGCCCGATGTTCAACAAGTAGTTACCCGTATCGTGCGCGCAAGTTACTAAGTTGCGAACGATTGTCTTCGGCGACTTCCAATTGTCGTCCGCGCGCTGGTAACCCCAGCTGTCGTTCATCGTCATGCAGCTTTCCCAGGCGCGCTGGTCGGCCGTGATCCGCTGCTCAGGCGTGGCGAAATCCCCTTGCAGCGCGTTGCGGTTGTTGACGATGATTTCAGGCTGAAGCTGGAACACCATCGCATTCATCTTTTCCGATTCCCACCCCGCTGCGTCCAGCGGCCAGGAAACGTCGTACCACAGCACGTCGATTTTGCCGTAGTTGCTCAATAGCTCATGGATCTGCCCATGGATGTAATCGACGAAGCGGCGGCGCGCCTGTTCGTCGGTGGCGCAGCGCGCGCCATCGGGATGGTGCCAGTCCATCAGTGAATAATAGAAGCCGACGCGCATTCCTTCGCCGCGCGCGGCCTCGACGTATTCCTTCACCAGGTCGCGGCCGGGCCCCTGTTTCGGCGCGCAGTAACTGGTTAGCTTGGAATCGAAATGGCAGAAGCCTTCATGATGTTTGGTGGTCATCACCATGTACTTCTGCCCCGCCTGCTTAGCCAGCCGCGCCCAATCGCGCGCAGCGTTGGGTTTCGGCTTGAACTGCTGGGCGAGCTGCTCGTATTCGGCGACGGGGATGCCTTCGTTCTCCATCACCCACTCGTGTCTGCCAAGCACGCTGTAGAGTCCCCAGTGGATGAACATGCCGAAGCGCGCTTCATGCCACCACTTCATGCGCTGTTCACGGTCAGCGTCGCCACCGGCGGGGGAGGCGGTCACGGTGCGGGCTGCCGCGGCGGTGGCTGCCATCATTTGAAGGTAATCGCGTCTGGTCATGGACGTTCCTCCGTCAACCAGGATATCACGTGCCGCGTTAGCGTTAAAGTTGGGCTGGAAGCTGGAGAGATTGGGGTCGGGTAAGACAGGGCGTTGGCGGAGAGCCCGCTAGCTTCGAGCCGTTTCGTCCGCGGTTACCAGATCTCCGAAAGAGGAATCCCACTGACTTCGGCGAGCACGCGCGAGCGGATGTGGGCCCGTCCAATCTCTACCTCGTCACGGCCGGCGAAATGCGTCAGCACGCGGCGCGTTTCCCCATAAACCACCCACACTTCCTGGCCGCCATTAGCCAGATACTTCTCAATTTTGCGATCTATTTTTGCCGCCGTGTTCGATTCGGAGATGACTTCGATGGCGATCAGCGGCGCGCCTTCGTAATAATCGTCGCCGGTCTGGTCGGGATGCGTGACGCTGACATCGGGAATCAGCCAGGAATCCGGCTTCCCGCCGATTTTGTAGCCCATCTCGTGATGTACCTTGCCAAGTTCGCGGGCCGCGCTGCGCGATCTGAGGGCATCCACCAGCTGACGAAGTCGAAAGAACAGATTCTCCGCTATTATGTTGTGTGGCAGCATGGCAGGGGGCATCTGGATCAGTTCTCCATCCAGCAATTCTATCTTGCCGGGCTCCTCCGGCAACCGTTCGAGGTCCTCAAACGTCACCAGATCCACTGCGGTTGGCATAACAAACACTATACTACTCCCGAAGCGATCCTCCACAATTCGAAGGCCGGAAACTTAAGCATCGCGCCCCGCGTCGTACCCCATCATGCGCCTTCTCGTAGGCCTCACCTGCGCGGCAATAGCCCTCGCGCAGACTAACAAGCCCGATCCGTTCGTTCAAGGTACGGAGCCCAAACCCAAGGCCGAAGATTACGAGGCGCATGGACGGAGTGGCACGGTGGAGATCGGCGCCGAGTTCATGGTGCGCAGTTTCTCGCGGGGCAATGCGATGTATATCGCCAACGACTACGTCACGGTTGAAGTTGCGCTATATGCGCCGAAAGGCGAAAGCGTGGAGATTGGCTATCTCGATTTTCAGCTCCGCATCAACGGCAAGAAGCAGACGCTGCTGGCTCAGAATCCCTACATGGTGGCTGCGTCAATCGCTCATCCGGCCTGGCAATCGCAGAGAGTTGGCGTCGAAGCAACAGCCGGCGCCGGCAATACCGGGGTGATCCTCGGCGGTCCGCCGCACACGCCTTTTCCGACAGGCGATCCGCCCGGGAGCGCGGGGCCGACCATTCCGCAAGTTCCCAAGCCGGACCCGCCCGAGGGGATCGACAGACAACCGGTCAAGACTGCCGATGAAATCGCCGTGGAGGCGGCTCTTCCGGAGGGCAAGAACCGCGCGCCGGTCAGCGGGTTTCTGTACTTCATTTATACCGGGCGAACCAAGTCCATCAAACAGGTAGAACTACTGTACCGGGATACTGTGCTGAAGCTGCGGTAGACTAGCGTAAGCCAAAGGAGGCTTTATGCCTTTCTGCACGACTTGCGGCAGCAACGTCAACGGGGTATTTTGCCCGCAATGTGGAACACCTGTCAGCGCCGCGGGCGCCTCGCCGCCCCAACCCGCTCAGCAGCCGCCACCCTACGGAGCGCCGCCTCCGCCACCCTACGGGGCGCAGCCGCCGGGCATGGCCCCGCCACCTTACGGCGTCCCGCCGCCGGGCATGGCGCCAATGCCCCCAACGCGCAAAACCAGCCCCCTGGTATGGGTGCTGGTGATCATTCTCGGTCTTTGCTTCCTCGGATTCGCCTCCTGCGCAGGCTTCGGCTTATACATGGCGCATAAGGTGAAACAGGCGGGCATCGATCCCGATCTGTGGCGGAACAATCCCGGTCTGGCGGTCGGAAAAATTCTCGCCGCCACCAATCCTAATATCGAGGTGGTGAGAAGCGACGACCGCGCGGGCACCGTCACCATTCGCGACAAGCGCAACGGCAAAGAAACCACCATGACCTTCGACCAGGCGCGCAACGGCAAATTCAGCATCACCGCCGACGACGATCGCGGCGGCACGGCGACCATGCAGTTCGGCGGCGGCGCCAACACCAACGATCTGCCCTCCTGGGTGCCGAAGTATCCGGGCTCGGAAGGGACCAGCACTTTCGCCCTCAAGGGCAGCGGCGCCGACGGCTCCGATGGCGGCAGCTTCACATTCACCACGCCGGATTCGAGTGACAAGGTGTTGCAGTTTTATCGCGACAAGATTCAGGATCTGGGGCTAAAGGTGAAGATGAGCAGCGCCACGGGCGACACCAGCATGATCGTCGCAACCGAAGATGGAGACCGGCGATCTCTCACCGTTATTATAGGCAGCCATCCGGGCTCAACCTCGGCCAGCATAACTTACGGATCGAAACGATAGGGTCTTCCGTGAGCCTCTAGCCGTGGCCCAGGTACATCAGCCAACCGAGCCCGAACAGCGCAACAAGGAAACACACGAACGTGTAGACGCCATACTCGATGCGTTCGCGGTCGGTGCGCTTGGTGACTACGCCCAGCACCACCGATGTAAACAACGAAAACAGGAGCGCCGCCTCGAAGTGCGAGAGGTTCATCTTGGGCATCAGTCTTTCCTCCGCGCCGCGATCTCATACGCGTCCACCATCGCCAGAATGTTGAGCAATCCCGCGGTCACCAGAAACTTGGTCCCATAATCGTGAACATGGCCGGCCTGGTCCGGCTGGTTGTATCCCAGCCACACGCTCAACAGGTAAAGGATTCCCGAGAAGACGTCTCCCACGAAGCCGCCCGTGTTGATCAGCGTAGTGAGCAGATCGCCGCTCTGCGGGGTGAACATCGCGCCGCGCATCATGAGGCCGCACACGAACATGCCCGTGACCGCCGCCAGCAACAGGATTCCGCGCCCGGTTCGCTTGAGCAGGAAATGCCCGCCGCCGGGTATCAGCCACCCGAGCGCCACGGCCGGAGCCCAAAGGCCGATCGGAGGCATGGGCTGGCTCAGTTCTTTTTCTTTGGACATGTTTTCCCTCTGAGTTTAGCACCCTGCACACATTGAATAGCGCGTCGTGACCGTGCCCACGCACTCACGCGTCGCACTCACGCGCGCAGCGCCCACAATCGCGTGAGCGCGTTTTTTGGGCGTGCAATGCGCCCCAAATGGTGGTGACGCTGCACGCAGGAGCGCGCCGCACCAGTGTGCGCTCCAGGTTCTTCAGTCGCGGTCCAGGTTGTTCTCTAACGCGCCGTTGTGCGGCCATACATCCGGTTGCATCCTCGCTTCCAGGTCGTACCGCGCTTGCGTGTTCATACAACAAGCGGGCGTAGTATCGAAGCAGCGTCCCTGGCGCAGGGCGTATCGCCGCTGTTCGAGAGCTGTCCGGCGACCGGCCTTACCAATTACGGCCGAGCGGTGTCACGCAGGCTTACGAAAGTTCAAGCTTCTCTGTCACTTCAAGCTTTCGGACTCGCAAGGTATCTACTTCCAAATCGGCTATCTTCAACGAGTCTACATTGCCCTTGCTTATATCCACAGTGCGAATAACGAGGCGGCGAATCGCCAAGACGCCTATTGCCAGCGCGCCGAACGCTAACGCGCCAATTGCCAGAGCGCCGATTGCGCCGGCTCCAGTATTAAACCTCTCGACTCGCTGGATGTCGCCTCTATGCTTCAAGAGATTTCGCGATTTCACTCTGGCTTTCTCCTTAGATGGCATTTGTTAGGTTGCGTGCGGCAAGTCGCGGTCTCGTTGTACAGCAGCTCGAAGACATTATCTAAATGACGCCGCTTCGAGGTCCCTGACCACCTGTACATCCGCGACGCGCGTGTCAAGGGGTGGAGCGGAGATGTTCGAGCAGCCGGGAGTCGGCGTTCGCCCGGCCTTTCAACCCAATCTGTACACCCCAAACAGCCGCTGCTACATTTCGGCATAGGAGCAGGCGCCAGGCAAATATCACTTGGCTGTATACGCGCCAATGGCGTCGGGTGTTCCGGAAAAGGCAGTAGTTCTCATTACGTCCGCCGCAATCTCGAACGACCGCAGCCGCAGAGCATGGTCGTACAGATCCGACGTGAAGATCAGCTCGTCCGCCCCCGTGTCCTGCAGCAGTTGGCTTAACTTCCGCTGAACCGTGTCGGGGCCGCCGATCACCGCGGCGCTCAACCGCGATTCCACCAGGAATCGCTCTGGTTCGCTCCAAACTCCGTCCATGCTCTCCACGGGAGGTGGTATGTAGATCGGCTCGCGCCGGATCAGCTTAAGATGACGCTGCTGCGCTGATGTGGCGAGCCGCTTTGCTTCCGCGTCCGTTTCCGCAGCCACAAGCGGTACGCCGACCATCAGGTAGGGCCGGTCAAGATATTGCGAAGGCTCAAAACTGCCGTGATAGGCTTCGATCGCCTGCATCAGCAGCGCTGGCGCGAAGTGGCTCGCGAACGCGAACGGCAGTCCGAGAGCCGCGGCGAGTTGAGCGCTGTACGTGCTCGAACCCAGCAGCCATACGGGAACATTCGTTCCAGCGCCGGGAAAAGCCACCAACCGCTGGCCTGCTCCAGCGGGAGCCAGGTAAGCGAGCAACTCACGCACCTGCATGGGGAAATTCTCTTCGTTCGTGTCGTAGCGTAATGCCCGCGCGGCCGCCTCATCAGAGCCCGGAGCTCGCCCCACGCCCAGGTCAATGCGTCCCGGATATAGCGTCTCCAGCGTTCCAAACTGCTCCGCAATCACCAGGGGCGCGTGATTCGGCAGCATAACGCCCCCGGAGCCTACACGAAGCGTCGACGTTTGCGCGGCAACATAGCCGATTAGAATCGACGTTGCGGCGCTGGCGATTCCCGGCATGTTGTGATGCTCGGCAATCCAGAAACGCGTGAATCCCCACTGTTCCGCATGCCGGGCCAGGTCGAGCGTGTTGTGAAACGCTTCCGCGATGGTGCCTCCGGCTCGAACGGGAGCAAGATCGAGGATCGAGAAGCGCGGCTGGCTGAAGACTGGCATCACCCAATTGGATGTTGTGACGCCGGCGGCGGGTGCAGCCGGTTTCGATCTTTTCGAGCATCTGCCGGAACGCGATATCAGGCGCGCACGCCGATCGCAGACAGTAACTAATGATGCGAGCGGCGCTCGCGTTGTCAGTCTCGCATGGCGGACACAAGTCCGGGTTATCGAAACCCGCGACGGATCATCAGCCGGCCTGACTTGGCGGACGGCCAAACGCAGCTTTGTTTCTCCCGAGGCTGCGCCCAATTTCTGCTCTAAGTGATTGTCATCGACCTTAAGGTAGCTTTTAGCTGGTTAGCATCCGATCTTACTCGGGAGTAAGTACTGTTCAGCACGGTTGTAATCGTGCGCCTGTTCGGACCGAACCGATTATCGAGTATCGGCCATGGGGGCTGGTGTGGAACGGTACGCACAACGAAAGGATGCGGCTGAGTTCCCTGACCGGCATCCCTCGCGCCGCTTAGACTGAGGATGGAGCGCTGTTTTTCCGGAGCCAGTCGCGACGTAACGGAGCGGAAGCGAGTGGAACAAGCGAGTCATGAATCTGAACCGGCGACTGGAGATGTAGTGGCAGAGTCCGAGGCTGACTCGCGGGGCAGGCTGCCGGCGGCGAGGGAGAAGGAATTGAAATACGAGGCTAAGCCAGTAAGGCTTTACTCTCGTGAAGGGCTTGCGTTGCTGTTCGCTCTCGGCGTGGTTTTGCTGATCGGATTGCTCTCATATCGCAGTTCGGCTGCATTGGGCCGTCACGCGGATCAAATGGAGTTGACGGAGCGGCTCGTATCTGGAATTAGCGCACTCCTCTCGGCGCTTACGGAGGCCGAAACGGGACAGCGCGGCTTTCTGCTGACCGGAGAGGATCGCTACATGGCGCCCTACCTTCAGGCCCGCGCGGACATCCCGGCGCTATTGAAGTCTCTCGGAACGGTGAGCATGACTCGCCCAGACCAGGCCGCACGCATCGAACGCTTAAATCCACTGATCAACGAAAAACTTGGTGAATTAGAGCGGACCATTGAGATCCGCCGGAGTCAAGGCCTGGATGCCGCTCTGGCCGTCGTCCGCACCGATCATGGGCGAGCGGTGATGGACCAGGTGCGAGGGATCTGCCTGGAGATCCAAACTGCGGCCCACCGACTCCTGACCCAGTATTCGGAGCAGGCGCGGCGGAGCCAACGCGAAGGTAGTCTGATAGCTATCCTCGGCGGCGCCAGTCTCTTCCTGCTGCTGCTTGTCGCGACCATCACCATACAAAGGGGAGTCGTTCGCCGCAAGATCCTGATCGGCGAACTCCGGCAAAGCGAGCGACTGCTGCAAGACGCAGCGGAGGAGGCATGGGCTGCCGACCGGGCCAAGAGTACGTTTCTTTCGACCATGTCTCACGAAATCCGTACGCCGATGAATTCTATTCTGGGGTACGCCCAGTTGATGTTGCGGGATCCGGACCTGGGGGCCGGCACGAAAGCCAATCTCAAGATTATCGGTCGAAGCGGCGAGCATCTGCTGGGCCTCATCAACGAAGTTCTCGACATGTCGAAGATCGAGGCTGGCCGCATGGACCTCAATCCTGTGACATTCAACGTCTCCAGCCTGGTGGACGATCTGGCGGCGATGTTCCGCTTGCGGGCCGAGGCGAAGGGCCTGGGATTCGAAATGCTGGTGGATGGGGAATCCGCGCCGTGCGTGGTCGCGGACGAAGGTAAGCTGCGGCAGGCGCTGATCAACCTTCTGGGAAACGCTATCAAGTTTACCGCCCGCGGACGGGTCAAACTGCACGTCACTTTGACGCGGGTCGCTTTGGAACGCGTCACTTCAGAGCACGTTACTTTTGACCAGGGGCGCGACGGTCGGATGTGGCTGTCAGCCCGGGTTGACGACAGCGGCTCGGGCATTACGGATCGGGAACAAGAGAAGTTGTTCGAGCCCTTTAGCCAGATCAGGCGCGGTCTTCAGAGTCAGGAGGGAACCGGGTTGGGGCTGGCCATCAGCCGCAAATACGCGCGCCTGATGGGAGGCGACATCACGGTTACCAGCAGCCCTGAAACGGGATCGATATTCCAGCTGGAAATCCCGCTCGAACGCGGCGATGCCGCAGCGGTTGTCCAGCGGAGCGTTTCCCGCCGCGTTATTGGCATACGCGCAGGACAGGACGTTCCCAGAATCCTGGTCGTCGACGATCATGCCGAGGGGCGGGACTGGCTGATGAAACTGCTTACTTCTATTGGTTTTTCCGTACGCGGCGCCGATGACGGCGAGGCGGCCATCCGAAACTGGGAGCAATGGAATCCGCATTTGATTCTGATGGATGTGCATATGCCGGTGATGGACGGGATAGAAGCTACGCGAAGAATCAAGTCGGATCCTCGGGGAAAGGAAACGGTCGTCATCGCTCTGACCGCCAGCGCCATGCATGGCGAGCGTCTGACCGTCTCTCAAAGCGGAGTGGACGATTTCGTCATGAAGCCCTGCCGCGAGGACGAGCTACTCGACAAGATTCGAGCATTTCTGAAGATCGTCTACGACTACGAAGAAACGGACGAGACCGACGGCGAACCTGTTGCCCGGGTTGCGGCCCTGAGCGCGGAGAGGCTCGGGCCGGTGCCGCGGGAGTTACTCGAAGAACTCCGTAATGCGACTTCGAGCGGTAACAAGAGACTCCTGGATGAACTGATCCTCAAAGCGCCCGAGACCTCCGCGAAGGCTCTCCAGGAGCTTGCCGACGGGTACGAATACGATGCCCTGACGCAGTTGTTGGAGGAAGCATGCCGCGGCTGACGACGAGGACTGACGTCCCATGACGGAACGGAGCGCTGTTGAGATTCTGGAGAGCATCTCCGATGCGGTCCTGGTGGTGGACGGCCAGTGGCGTTACACGTACGTCAACACCGCGGCTGAGCGGCTCAGCGGCTGCCGTCGTGAGGAAATGCTGGGCCGGACGCGGTTTGAGATGTTCCCCGGATTCATCGGCACGCCGTTCGACACAGCCTGCCGCCGCGCGATGGATGAACGCGTAACGGTACGATTCGATGAGTATTACCCGCCGCTCGACAAGTGGTTGGCAGAGACCGTGTGCCCTTCGCCGGGCGGCCTGGTTCTCCTGGTGCAGGACATTACCGAGCGGAAGCGCGCCGCGGAGGCGCTGCGAAAAAGCGAGGAACGCTTCCGGCGCTACTTCGAACTCGGGCTGGTGGGCATGGCCGTAACGTCGCCGGCCAAACGCATTCTCGAAGTTAACGACGAGATCTGCCGGATCTTAGGCTACGCGCGCAGCGAGTTGCTCCAAGTGTCTTGGGACATGTTGACCCACGCGGACGATCTGGCCGCCGACGTCCGCAATTTCGACCGGGTCATGGCCGGCGAGATCGACGGTTACTCAATGGACAAAAGGTTTATCCGCAAGGACGGCCAGGTGATCCATGCAACGATTTCCGTCACATGCGTCCGCAGCCAAACCGGTGACCCCGGCTGCGCGTGCCTGGCCGGGCAGGTGGACTATTTCGTGTCGCTGTTACAAGACGTTACCGGGCGTAAGCGGACGGAAGAGGCGCTCGAGAGGGCGCACGCTGAATTAGAATGGCGCGTGGCCGAGCGGACCAGGCAACTGACGGAGGTTAACCAGGCGCTGGAAAAGGAGATCGCCGAACGCAAGCAGGCGGAAGCCCAGCGCGACCGCTTCTTCATCAGCTCCCCCGATATGCTCTGCATTGCCGGCATGGACGGATATTTTAAACGCCTGAACCCCGCCTTCACCCAGATGCTCGGCTACACGACGGACGAATTGATGTCGCGGCCCGTGCTCGATTTCGTTCACCCGGACGACCGCGCGGCCACCGGCGCCGAGCAGAAGAATCTCGGCCGCGGCGCGCCGATGATGCAGTTTGAGAATCGATACCAGTGCAAGAATGGCGCGTCGCGATGGTTATCGTGGCAAGCTCAGCCGGTGGTCGAAGAGGGCCTGGTGTATGCCACGGCGCGCGACATCACGGAGCAAAAGGCGGCCGAGTACGAACTGCGCCGCAGCCGCGTGGTCTTTGAGAACCTCTTCAAGTCGCTGCCCGGCCTTTACCTGGTGCTCACGCCCGACCTCAAGATTGTCACGGCGAGCGACGCCTACCTTAAGGCAACCATGACCAACCTCGAGGACCTGCTGGGCCGCGGCCTATTTGAGGCCTTCCCCGACAACCCCGACGACCCCGCCGCAAAAACCAACTCCGACCTGCGCGCCTCCATGGACCGCGTGCTTCAGACCGGCGCCGCGGACACCATGGCCATCATAAAATTTGACGTACGCCTGCCCGAAGGCGGCTATGAGGAGCGCTACTGGAGCCCGATCAATGCCCCCGTGTTCGGACTGAACCACCGGATTGAGTACATTATCAATCACGTGGAGGACGTGACGGAGTTCGTGCGGCAGAAGCCGCATCCCGAGGGCAACACCAATGCAATGCGCGCCCATTTGGAGCAGATGGAGGCCAGGATTTTCCAAAACTCGCAGAAGCTGCAGGCCGCCAACCGGGAGCTTTACCACGCCAATACGCAGCTATTGCAAGCCAAGGCGGAAGCCGATGCCGCCAACCGGGCCAAGAGTACGTTTCTGTCGACGATGTCTCACGAGATCCGCACCCCGATGAACGCCATCCTCGGTTATGCCCAGTTGATGTTGCGCGATCCGGGACTGGGCGCGGACGCGAAAGCCAATCTCAAGATCATCGGCCGAAGCGGCGAGCATCTGCTGGGCCTCATCAACGAAGTTCTGGACATGTCGAAGATCGAGGCCGGCCGCATGGAGCTAAATCCAACGACATTCAGTCTCTCCGCGCTACTGGACGATCTGGCAACGATGTTCCGCTTGCGGGCGGATGCAAAGAGGCTGCGATTCGAAATGTTGGTGGAGGGGGAATCCGCGACGTACGTTGTGGCGGACGAAGGCAAGCTGCGCCAGGCGCTGATCAACCTGCTGGGAAACGCCATCAAGTTTACCGCGCGCGGCAGGATCAAACTGCACGTCACTCTGACGCGAGTCACTTCGGACCACGTCACTTTGGAGCAGGTTACTTTGGAGCAAGGGAACGCCAACCGGCTATGGCTGTCAGCCCTGTTTGAGGACACCGGTTTGGGTATCTCGAACGAGGAACAAGGGATGTTGTTCGAGCCGTTTGTCCAGATCGGACGTGGTCTTCAGAGTCAGGAGGGAACCGGCTTGGGGCTGGCCATCAGCCGGAAATACGCGCGCCTGATGGGAGGCGACATCACGGTTACCAGCACCCCCGGAACAGGATCGATATTCCGGTTGGAAATCCCCATCGAACGCGGCGACGCCGGAATGGGCATAGGGCGGAGCGATTCCCGCAGGGTCACCGGCATACTCGCCGGACTGGAAGCTCCCAGAATCCTGGTGGTTGAGCATCGTACGGAGAACCGGGACTGGCTGATGAGACTGCTCGGCGCTATTGGCTTTTCCGTACGAGGCGCCGATAACGGCGAGGCAGCCATCCGAAACTGGGAGCAATGGAACCCGCATTTGATTTTGATGGATGTGCACATGCCGGTGATGGACGGGCTGGAGGCTACGCGAAGAATCAAGGCGGATCCTCGCGAAAAAGAAACGGTCATCATCGTTCTGACGGCCAGTGTCGCGGATGACGACCGCCTGGCCGTCTCACAAAGTGGGGCCGACGATTTCCTGGCGAAGCCCTGCCGCGAGAATGAGCTACTCGAGAAGATGCGCAACGCTTTGAACATTGCCTATGACTATGAGGAAACGCGCGAGACCGAAATCCAACCTGTTGCGCGCACGGCGGCCCTAAGTGCGGAGGGGCTCAGGCAATTACCGTGGGAGTTGGTCGAAGAGCTCCGCAATGCGACTCTGAGCGGCAACAAGAAACTGCTGGATAGGCTGATCCTCAAAGTACCCGAGACTGGAAATGCGGAATCCGCCCACGCGCTGCAGGAGCTTGCCGACGGGTACGAATACGATGCGCTGACGCGATTGCTGGAGGAAGCATGCCGCCCCTAAGGATGCAGCAGCCTCCGCCCGGGAACATCATGATCGTGGATGATAATCCCGCCAACCTGAAACTGTTGGAAGACATACTCCGCCGGCACGCGTACGAGGTACGGGCGTTTCCACGGGGCCGCCTGGCGCTGGCAGCGGCGGAGCAGGAACCGCCGGACTTGATTTTGCTCGACATCAATATGCCGGAAATGAATGGCTACGAAGTGTGTGAACGGCTGAAGGCGAATGAACGCCTATCCGACATTCCGGTGATCTTCATCAGCGCTCTGAACGCGATCGAAGACAAGGTTAAGGGATTTCGAGCGGGAGGAGTGGACTACATCTCGAAGCCGTTCCAGTTCGAAGAAGTGCAGGCGCGCGTGGAGACCCACCTTAAGTTACGGCGCGCGCAACAGGCCGAGCGCGACCTGCTGGAAAGAACTCTCGGCGGCGTGGTGGGCACGCTTTGGGAGTTGATCCAGCTTACGTCGCCCAAGCTGGCATTGCGATCCGGCGCCATTCGGGATATCGTGCTGTGGATTACCAAGCGGATGGAAATCAAGGACGATCCATGGCAGTACGAACTTGCCGCCACGCTGTGCTTAGCGGGTTGTATAGCGTTGCCGGACGAGGTCTTCGAGAAGGCCTACCGCGGGCAGGATCTCTCGCCCGATGAGGATCGAATGTTTCGCGCCCATCCGGAGAGAGGCGCGCGCCTGCTTTCGGACATCCCACGGTTGGAAGTGGTGGCCGAGATGATTCGCGGGCAACAGAGTCCCGAGGGAGAACCATCCGCTAAGGAGCAGTCAAGGCAGGGCGCTCACATGCTTCATCTAGCATTGGAGCTGGACCGAAGAATCTACCGGGGAGTCACTGCCGGCTCCGCGCTTGCCGATCTGAGGTCATTGGGGCAATTCGATGGACACATGCTGCACGCGCTCAGAAGCTACTCTCCAACACGCGCAATGTTCGCCGTGCGGAGGCTATCGATTCGTGACCTTCGCGCCGGTATGGTTCTGGAGAACGATGTTTTGAGCAACGGCGGGAACCTGATCCTTAAGGGGGAAACCATCCTCACCGAGACATGGATTGAGCGCCTGGAGAATTTCGCGACAGCCCTGGGCGCGCAGAAACTGGTGGACGTGCGCATTCCCAGACTCGCCGGCAGCGAATCACCCACGCCAATTCATGGCGTTGCGGAAATCGGGACGGAGGAGGATGAACCGTAGGGCGGACCCCCTGGTCCGCGGCCGCCCCCCCGGTCGGCCTCTCGGTCGGCCTCTCGTGGATGGCCTCGGACTGATTGGCTGGTCGAAGAGCGGGTCCAGGGGGACCCGCGCGGACCGGGGGGGCCGGCCTACTGGCGGAATGCGTAACGGAATCCGTTCTCCGCGATGCCTCGCAACTCGGCTTCGCTAAACCCGAAATGGCGCGCCGCCAAGCGATACTCCCCGGTCAACGTGCAACCGAACATGGCCGGGTCATCGGTATTCAGCGTGATCGGCACGCCCGCGTCGTGGAGCCGCCGCACCGGGTGATCTTCTACACGAGCCACCACGCCCGTCACCAGGTTGCTGGTGATGCAGATTTCGAGCGGAATGTCGCGCTGCCGCAGATGCCGCATCAATTCCGGATCGCGCGCGGCGGCGATTCCATGGCCGATCCGCTCGGCGCCCAATGCCAGCGCGGCCCATATCGATTCCGGCCCCATGCTCTCGCCCGCGTGCGCCGTCAACCGCAGTCCAGCGCTCTTCGCGAATGCGAAGGCGTCTGCGAACCACTCCGCCGGACCGCGCTCTTCACTGCCGCCGATGCCGAATGCCACCACGCCTCCATCCACGCGCTCGGCCGCCAGTTCGGCGACGCTGCGCACGTGCTCCGCGCCGAACTGCCGCACCGCGTCCAAAATCCACCGCACCTCTACGGTGGATTCGCGCGCAGCCTCGCGCACCGCGTCGAAGATGGGGCCGAACTCCTGCCCCTTCCACAACACCACGCCCGCGGCTATAATGATTTCGGCGTACCGGACGTTCTGTTGTTCCAGACGCTGCAGCAAACGCCTTGTGATCAACGCATAGTCGGCGGGGGTGCGTAGACGCTTGCCTATGGCGCCGAACGCCTTGAGGAACGCGTCGAAATCGGCGTAACGGTAGAGCGCGCGAAACTCCTCGAGGCCGGTTGCCGGGTCGAGCTCATGCAGCGTTTCGGGCTCGATGGAGCCTTCCAGGTGCAGGTGCAACTCGGCCTTCGGCAATTCAGCCAGGAAATCGTCCATACTTGACTATTAGACTCTCATGACTTCGCAAGAGATCGAAGCGATCGCCGGCGGATACCACGGCGACCCCTTCCACGTGCTCGGCCCACACAGCGTGACCAGGAAAAAGTGGGAGGTGCGCGCATTTCTCCCGCAGGCGGAATCTGCCGCGGTGGTATTGAAAGAGACAGGCCAGGACGCTGTTCCCACGACGGCCGCCATGGAGAAGCTGCATCCGGACGGCTTCTTCTGCGTATCGCTGCCGGGCACGCCGGTGGCTTATACCATTCGCGCGCGCCTCTGGGACGGGCGCGAAATCGAAATCGACGACCCGTACCGCTACGGGCCGCAGATTTCCGATTCCGACCTCTACCTGCACACCGAAGGCACGCTGTTCGAGGCTTACCGAACGCTGGGCGCGCACGTCATCGCGGGCGGCGTCCGCTTCGCCGTGTGGGCGCCGAACGCGCTCAACGTCACGGTGGCGGGCGAATTCAACGAGTGGGACATCCGCCGCCATCCTATGCGGTGGCGCAACGGCGGAGTGTGGGAGCTGTTCATCCCCGGGCTCGGCGAAGGCGCCATTTATAAGTATTACGTGCGCTCGAAGATCGGCGGATATCAGCAACTCAAGGCCGACCCTTACGCGTTCCTCTGCGAGGCTCCGCCGAAATCGGCGTCGGTGGTGTGGAAGTGCGACAAGTATCAATGGGGCGATGCGGCGTGGATGGAATCGCGCGCCGCCAAGGATTGGCTCAAGCTGCCTGTATCGGCGTACGAAGTTCACGCCGGCTCCTGGCTGCGCGGATTGAGTTATCGCGAGATGGCCGTGAAGCTGGTGGAATACGTGAAGCTGATGGGCTACACGCACGTCGAGTTTCTGCCCATCATGGAACATCCGTTTTCAGGCTCGTGGGGCTATCAGGTGATCGGCTACTTCGCGCCCACGGCGCGTTTCGGCACGCCCGACGATTTCAAATACCTGGTAGATTGCTTTCACCGGGCGGGAATCGGAGTGATTGTCGATTGGGTGCCTGCGCATTTCCCCAAGGACGCTCACGGCCTCGATTTCTTCGACGGCACGGCGCTCTACGAGCACGCCGATCCGCGCAAGGGCGAGCAGCGGGAATGGGGCACGAAGATCTTCAACTACGGGCGCAACGAGGTGCGCTCGTTTCTGGTTTCGAATGCGCTGTTCTGGCTGAAGGAGTATCACATCGACGGCCTGCGCGTGGATGCGGTGGCGTCCATGCTATACCTCGACTACTCGCGCAAGGCCGGCGAGTGGATTCCCAACCAGTACGGCGGCAACGAAAACCTGGAGGCCATCGACTTCCTCCGCACTTTCAACGAGCAGGCGCACAAAGTGCCGGGGGCATTCACGGCAGCCGAGGAATCCACCGCGTTTTCCGGCGTTTCAAGGCCGGTATACCTGAACGGACTCGGCTTCACCATGAAGTGGAACATGGGCTGGATGCACGATATGCTGGACTACTTCAGCTACGATCCGATCTACCGCAAGTTTCACCACAACGACATCACCTTCAGCATGGTGTACGCGTTCACCGAGAATTTCGTATTGCCGGTGTCGCACGACGAAGTGGTTCACGGCAAGCAGTCTCTGCTCGGCAAGATGCCCGGCGACGAGTGGCGGCAGTTCGCCAACGTACGCGCGTTTCTGGCGTATATGTGGGCGCATCCCGGCAAGAAGCTCCTGTTCATGGGGCAGGAGATTGGCCAGCGCGACGAGTGGAACCACGATGCCGGCATTCCGTGGGAGGTGCTGGAGTTCGATTATCACCGCAAGCTGCAAAGCCTGGTAATCGAGCTGAACCGGATCTACCGCGCGAGCCCGGCGATGTACGAAGTGGATTTCCATTACAGCGGCTTCGAATGGGTGGACTTTCACGATTGGGAATCTTCCGTGATCGCCTTTTTGCGCAGGGCCGAAGACCCGAAGGACTTCCTGCTGTTCTGCTGCAACTTCACGCCGGTTCCACGCCAGGGTTACGAATTCGGCGTGCCCGAAGAGGGCTTCTACGAAGAGATTCTCAACACCGATTCGGAGAGGTTCGGCGGATCGAACATCGGCAACGGCGGCATGGTCTCTTCGCGGCCGATTGCCAAACACAACCGTCCGCAGAGCATTGCGGTGACTCTGCCGCCACTCGCGGTGGTGGCGTTCCGGAAGCGCTAACCGTGCTGCGAGGCGAAGAGCGCCGGCTGAAAGCCGGCGGCAGCCAGGATTGGCTGCCCCACAAAACGCGTTCACACGAGTGTGAACGCTGCACGCAAGGAGTGCGTGCGCCACAAACGGCTGAGCACAAATTGGCTAAAGGAGGAGTGGCTAAGAGCAGGAATGGCTGAGCGCGGAATGGCTAAGTACGATGTGGTGATCATAGGGGGCGGCCACAACGGGTTGGTGGCGGCTGCGTACCTGGCGCGGGCGGGGCGCAGGACGCTGGTTCTGGAACGGCGCGAATTGCTGGGCGGCTGCGCGGTCACTGAAGAAGTCTGGCCGGGCTATCGCGTCTCCACCGGCGCGTATCTGACGAGTCTCTTGCAAGAGCGCATTGTCCGCGAGCTGCAACTGGAGCGCTATGGCTACAAAGTGGATGCGAAAGACCCGGCGTTCTTCTCGGCATTTCCCGATGGGCGCCACTTCTTCATGTGGCAGGACCGCGCCCGGACGCTGGCTGAAATTTCGAAGTTCTCGCGGCGCGACGCCGAGGCTTATGCGGCTTACGAAGACCAGATCGAGCGCATCTCGCAGGTGGTGGAGAGCCTGCTGCTCACTACGCCTCCGCAGTTTCCGCTGCGCGGCATCGTGGATTTCATCGACTACCTGAAGCTCGCGGGCCGTTTGCGCGGGCTGCGTCCGAAGGACATGGTGGCGCTGGTCAAGATCTTCACGCAGAGCGCGGCCGAGTATCTCGATGAGTGGTTCGAATCGGAGCAGGTGAAGGTGACGCTGGCGACCGATGGCGTGATCGGCGCCAACGGCGGGCCGCGCTCGCCGGGCACGGCGTATATCCTGCTGCATCATTCGATGGGCGGCGTGGCCGGACATCGCGGCCTGTGGGGCTTCGTGCGGGGCGGCATGGGCGCGGTATCGGAAGCCATCGCGGCATCGGCGCGGCAGAGTGGCGCTGACATTCGCGTGAACGCCGCCGTTAGCAAAGTGCTGGTGCGCGGCGGACGCGCGTGCGGCGTGGCCCTGCAAAGCGGCGAGGAGATCGAAGCCGGCGCGGTGGCTTCGAATCTCGATCCGAAGCTGACGTTTCTGAAGCTGCTCGACGAACGCGACCTCGATGCGGATTTCGTGGCCGCGATTCGCCACTACCGCATAGAAGGCACCAGCTGCAAGATCAACCTCGCGCTCAACGGTCTGCCGGAGTTCACGGCTTATCCAGGGGTGTCCTCCAGCGGGGTGTCTTCCGGCGGCGGTTTCGCGCCGGGGCCGCACCACCGCGCGACGATGCACATCTGCCCCAGCATCGAATACGTGGAGCGCGCCTGGGACGACGCCAAGTATGGCCGCGCATCGGAGCGGCCGCTGCTCGAACTCACCATCCCCACGATGTACGATCCGTCGCTCGCGCCGCCGGGCAAGCACATCATGGGCATCTTCCTGCAATACGCGCCCTACACGCTGCGCGAAGGCACGTGGGACGAGCTGCGCGAGCCGTTCGGCGACCGCGTGATCGCGCTGATCGAGGAGTATGCGCCCAACATCCGCTCGATTGTCGAGCACCGGCAGGTGCTGACGCCTCTCGACCTGGAGCGCCGCTTCGGCATTACCGGCGGCAATATCTTCCACGGCGAGATGAGTCTCGACCAGATGTTCGTGATGCGTCCGGTGGCGGGATGGGCGCGCTATCGCACGCCGGTGCGCGGTTTGTACCTGTGCGGATCGGGCGCACATCCGGGCGGCGGAGTGATGGGAGCGCCGGGGTATAACTGCGCGCGGGAGATGGTGAAGGGTGGATAGAGCGGTCGGGAGGTGTTACTTGCCGGTTCACTTTTTGGTCCGGTTTGAACCGCTGCCGGGTATGGAGATAGAGTTTCGCGAGGAGTTGCTTCGGATCGTGGAGCCTACGCGAGCTGAGACTGGTTGCTTGGGTATCCATGTGTATGAGTCGCTGCGGACGCCGTTCGCGTTTGCGATCCATTCCGAGTGGATGGATGAGGCTGCGTTTGAGCTGCATGCGCAATTGCCGCACACCCTTCGATTTCTCGATGCCGCGGAAGGGTTTTTGCCCCATCCCGTGCAGGGGTTGCGGGCGCGGGAGATCGGTGGCTGCGGTGGCTGACTTGCAGGGGTGAGTCAAAGGGCGGAATGCGGATTGACAATCAGGCGCAGGTTGGCAACCGGTTGGCAACCTGGTTAACAAACTGCCCCACGAACTGGGTACACACACAGCCCACACTGTGCATACTATGATATGTGCCGGTGCTGTCGCGTCCAACGGTTTCTAACTCTCCGCTCGCGCCCCGCCTCGCCATGCGCACGCTGATCGTGGACGATGAGCCCATCGCCCGCCAGGTGCTGCGCGAAGAGCTGGCCGCATTCTCCGATATCGAAATCGCCGGCGAAGCCGAAAATGGACACGAGGCGCTTGTGCAGATCGAGCGCCTCCAACCCGATCTGGTGCTGCTCGACATTCAGATGCCCGGCATGGGTGGTTTCGACGTGATTCGCCAACTGCCCGCGGGCGCATTGCCGGTGATTGTCATCGTCACCGCTTTCGACCAGCACGCCATTGGCGCCTTCGAAGCCGGCGCCGTCGATTATCTCTTGAAGCCCGTCACCCACGACCGCCTGGAAAGGACCCTGGCGCGCGCCCGCGCCCTATGCGGCCAGATTCCCGAAATCGCCGGGTCGCTCGAGCGTCTCAGCGACGCCGCCGGCAAAGCCCGTAAGGTGGCGGGCAAAGCGGGCGAGGAATTCCACCTGATCGATCTCGACGACGTGCTGGCTTTCCAGGCCGACCGCGAAATTGTTTGGATCATCACGGCGAAGAAGCGCTACATGGCCACCCATCCGCTGCGCGAAATCGACGCGCGGCTGCGCGGAACGATTTTTCAGCGGGTCCATCGCAACGCCCTGGTGAACGTCAATCACGTTCGCAAAATGACGCCGCTCACCAGCCAACGCTGGCTGCTGACGCTCTCGGGCGGCCTCGAATTCATTGCCAGCAAGCGCCTCGCGCACAATGTGCGGCAGATGCTCCAATGGTAAGCCTGCCCCTCATCAATCTGCTCGGCCACGCCGCCGGAGCCATCGTCTTCGCCATCTTTCTGTGTCTGCTGTTCAGCGGCCGCGGATGGTCCGGCGGACACGGCCGGTATCTCTCCGGTCTGGCCGCCAGTCTTTCGCTTCTCTGGAATCTCGGATCCCTCATCGTGCTGGCGCGCCCCGAGCTTCCCACGGGCGTCATCGACATTGTGATCGCCTTAAGCTTTTCCGTCCTCAGCCTGCTGCCCGCGGTGCTGCTGCACATTTCGCTGGAAGATCGCCAGCCGGGGCTGGTGGTGGCCGGTTACCTGCTAAGCGCCGCTGCCATCGTGATGCACTTTTGGGAAATCCGCGGCAATGGACCGGCGCTGCACCAGGCCGCCATTCTGCTCATCACCGTGGGTTTCCTGGCGCTCGCCGTGATTGCCGCCGCGCGCCTGGTTTTGCGTGGTACCGGCCGCGCGCGAATGGTGGCGTCCATGTGCCTGGCGCTATTCGCCATGTCCTTCTTGCATTTCGGGACCGGCCACGCCAGTCAGGCATGGTCGAGCGAGTTGATTGTCCACCACGCGGGCATTCCACTGGCGCTATTGGTGCTGCTGCAGGATTACCGCTTCGTGCTGCTGGACGCCTTTATCCGCTTCCTGGCGAACGCGCTGCTGGCCGCCTTGCTGGCGTGGATCGCCATCGGCGCCGCGGTCCGTCTTGCGGCCTCCGGCAACATCTCGCGGAGCCCGCTTGAGGAAGCGCTGCTGCTAATCGCCGCCTGTTTCTTTTTGGTATTCTTCGCCTGGCTTCGCAATCGTCTACAAGCGTGGCTGACCAGTACGATATTCCGGCCGGGCGCCCTCGCCACCCTGGCCGCGCGGATCAAGGAGAGCCCCGGCTTCGCCGATGAGCTGGAATACCTCGATTGGGCCGCTGCCACGGCCGCCACCGCTTTGCGCACCCCGGATTCCGCCGTCATCGCAGAGCGCGATATCTCGCTGCATGCGCCGGTTCTCGCCTCCACGCTGCGCGACCACCATGCCATCGCCGAGTGGCCCTGGGCTGAAGCGCTAGTCCCCATACGGCTCGGCCCGGGCGCATCGCGCCTGATGCTCTTCGGACACCGCCACGGCGGCCAGCGTTACCTGGGCGAAGATTTGGATGCGCTGGCGAAGGCCGCCGCCGAAATCGCCGAGAAGGTGGGCTCGCTGCGGCGGGAAGAGATGAACCGGCTGGTGGCGCAAGCGGAGCTGGTCGCCCTGCAATCGCAGATCAATCCGCATTTTCTTTTCAATTCGCTCAACGCCCTCTACGGCGCTATCCCGCGCAGCGCCGAAGTGGCTCGCCGCATGGCGCTCAACCTCGCGCAAACCTTCCGCTATCTGCTGCGGACCGGCAAGTCCTTTGTGCCGCTTTGCGAAGAGATGGAGATTGTGCGCGCATATCTCGAAATCGAGCAGTGCCGCATCGGCAGCCGGCTGGCAGTGGAGATCCACGTGGACGATGCGGCGCTCGAAATCCCCATTCCCGTGTTGTGCGTGCAGCCGCTGGTGGAAAACGCCGTCAAGCACGGCGTGGCGCAAACTGCGGGGCCGGGGTACGTAAGAATCCGCGTCGAATGCCGCGACGAGGCGTTGCGCGTCATAGTGGAAAACAGCGCCACGGCGGCCTCGCGGTCGTCCGGCGCGGGTCTTGGCCTGGAGAACGTGCGCCGGCGCCTCGAGATTTGCTACGGAGCCGCCTCCGGGTTGCGACTGTCGCTCGATGGGGAGACGGCGGTCGCCGAGTTATCCATTCCAGTGGTCAAGTCCGTCGAGATGACAGTTGGTTAAAGAAATGGGTCTCAGCGAACCGAGGCGTCTATCCGTCCTAACTGCAAAGGGGAATCACAACCATGATTCGCGCAGTCGCCGGCGCCAGTTTGATTGTGTGGATGTCATCCGGGCTATTCGGCCAATCCGCGCCGCTGGCTCGGGCTTTTGAGGTTGCATCGGTCAAGATTCATGAGGCGTCCAGAACCATGCCCGGTATTTCAACCTCCGGCCCACGGCTTAACGCGGACGCTGCTAATCTGGTGCGTCTCATCATGTACGCGTACAACCTGAGAGGTTACCAGGTCTCCGGCGCGCCGCCGCACTTGGCCCTTGGCGACGACCGCTACGACATCGTGGCTAAAGCGGAGGGTGATTCCGCTCCCACTAAGGATGAATTCCGGCAGATGCTGCAAGTGCTGCTGGCCGATCGATTCAAACTCAAAGTCCATCGCGAGACGCGCGAGATTCCGGTGTACCAACTGGTCGTGGGCAAGAACGGGCCGAAGTTCAAGGAGAGTGCGCCCGACGCCAGTCCGGGTGCGCACTACGCCACCAGTGACCGCAATTATCAGGTGACCATACCGAAAGCGACCATGGACGACGTGCTTACCGCAATTGAAAATAGCCTCCTGGACCGGCCTGTGCTCGACAAGACCGGGCTTACGGGAACCTATGACATCAAGATGACTTACGTTCCGGATATCAGGGCCAATCGCGAGACACCCGATCCAACTGACATCAGCATTTTCACCGCGGTTGAACAACAGCTCGGCCTCAAGCTCGAGCCGCAAAAGGCGATGGTCGAAATCCTGGTTGTGGACCACGTGGAGCAGCCATCCGCGAACTAACGCCTTATCAGAAAGGGAACACAACCATGATTCGAGCAATCGGCGGCGCGAGTTTAATTGTGTGGATCTTATCCGGCCTATTCGGCCAATCCTCGCCGCCGGCTCGGGCTTTTGAGGTTGCATCGATCAAGCCTCATCAGGGACCGTTGCTCCGCATGGATATTTCAACTTCCGGCCTACGGCTGAATACGGAAGGCGCGAATCTGTTTATGCTCATCATGTACGCTTACCACCTGAAGAACTACCAGGTCTCAGGCACGACGCCCTTGATGGCTGACGACTCTCGCTACGAAATCACGGCAAAAGCAGAGGGGGAAGCCGCTCCAACCGAGGACGAGTTCAGGCAGATGCTGCAATCGCTGCTAGCCGGTCGATTCAAACTCAAGGTGCATCGCGAGATGCGCGAGATGCCAGTGTACGAACTGATGGTGGGCAAGAATGGGCCGAGATTCAAGCAGAGCGCCCCCGATGCCAGTCCAGGTGCGCACTACCACCGGACCGGCCGCAATAATGAGATAACGATCCCGAAGGCAACCCTGGACGACGTGATTAGCGCAATCGCCAACAGCATGATCGATCGCCCGGTGCTGGACAGAACGGGACTCACCGGAACCTTTGACATCAAGCTGACTTATACTCCCGACGTCAAGTCCAATCGCGATTCTGAGCCTGACCCAAGCGACATCAACATCTTCACTGCGGTTCAGGACCAGCTCGGCCTCAAGCTGGAGGCGCAAAAAGCCATGGTGGAAATCCTCGTTGTGGATCACGTGGAGAAGCCGTCCGAGAACTAACGCCTGGCAATTACTTCGCCAGACTATAACCCGGCGGAATCTGAAACGCCGACGGATGCGGCTCCGGCGCCGGCGCGTTCTTGCAATAGCACGTGCGCTGTCCGAAACTCCCGGTGATCTTGGTGAGCACCGGCAGGTGCAGCGAAGTGCTGGTCCACGCCTCCGCCACCGTAGGCATCGCCGGGGGCTTGGGCATACCCGGAGCCTGCGGCATGCCTGGAGCCTGCGGTGCTCCCGGAACTTGCGGCGCGCCTGGGGCCTTCGGCATCCCCGGAAGTTGCGGCATCCCCGGAGGCTTCGGCATGCCCGGAACCTGCGGTAGCGTCGGCATGTGAAACGTAAGCTGCGTGCCGGTTACCGGGTGGCCTTCAATGAAGCCCTTGCCTAAATCCACCGAACTCACCGGCGGCGGCGTGGGCGCGCCAGGCACTCCCGGTAATCCCAGCTGCGGTATTTTCGGCATCGGCCCCATCTGCGGTATCGGGATCACCCGCGCCACCAGCTTGATGTGATCGAGAATGATCGCATGCTGCGCCAGCGGGTTGGTGATCACCGAAGTATTCCCGTAATCCATCCGCATCTTGCCGTCGCTTGCGCGAAGCAGCTGCGATGCCGATTGCTGCGGCGGCGCGCCGGGCAATGCCAGTTGCATGCTGGTGGTGCACTGGCCGCAGGCGGGCGGCAACGGCTTGGGAGGAGACGGCAACACAGCAACCACAGGGTATCACGCCCGATCCGCCGCGGAGCATGCACGGCTACAATAGGGTACTAGACCAATTCCATGAGCCGCGGCCTTCGGCAACTCGTTGCGTCCCTGGGAGCGCTGTCGTTAGTCGCGCTCGCCGCTGTGGCGCAGAGAGGCCGCTTCCAGCGAAACGGCGACGAAGACGAATACGACGCCGTAGCCGCAGCCCGCGAAGCGGAATTCCATTTCATCCGCATGGAATATACCGACCTGCCGCAGTTCCACCGCCGCTTCGGCTTCTCATCCCGCGATGGACAAGGGGCGGGCTGGTGGCTGGTCGATTGGCCGGCGGCCGACAATCACTTCACCCGCGGCATCGGCCGCCTCACGCGCATCGATACGGGCGATCCCCGCCACTTTGGCCTCACCGACAAGCGCCTTTGGGATTATCCCTGGATCTACGCGACGCAAGCCGGCTGGTGGGATTTAACCGACGCGGAGACGTCGCGCCTGCGCGAGTATCTGCTGCGCGGCGGCTTCCTGGTGACTGACGATTTCTGGGGTCCCGAGCAATGGGAAATCTTCCGCCGGACCATGGACCGCGTGTTTCCCGGCCACCCCATCACCGATATCGACGAATCCGATTCGGTGATGCATGTGCTTTACGATATCGAAGAGAAGGATCGCACTTTCATCCCCGGCTCGCGCCATTTGCGCCGCGGTCCCGATGGCTCGGTGGTGGTGGTGCAACCGGATGGCACAACCCCCGCCTGGCGCGCCATGTATGACGACCGTCACCGCATGGTGGTGGCCGCCAACTTCAACACCGATGTGGGAGACGCCTGGGAGTTCGCCGACGTGCCGTATTATCCCGAGCCAATGACTGCGCTGGCTTACCGCTACGGAATCAATTACATTGTTTACTCAATGACGCATTGAATGTATACTTACCGCATGTCTTATATGGAGGACACGGAGGCGCTGTTATGAATATTGGTAATTGGTTACAGAAAGAGCGTTTGAAAGCAGCCTGGGCTCTGCTGCCGGCTGACAAGAAGGCCGCCATCCAGCCAATGATTGAGAAGGCCCACCAACAGCTTCAGACCTACCAGGCTACAGGAAATGCGCCGCCTCACGATCCCACTGTCGTTCATCAACTGGTATTGGCCAAGAGCGCGCTCACGGACGACGCGGATGGTACTGCCACGGCTTTGCCCGAATTGAAACCCGGCGACGTTGAGGTGGATGTTGACGCGGGAGGCGCGATCTGGGGCACGGGTAAGTACCAGCAACTCGATCCTGGTTGGTTGGGGGCGGTTGCCGCCTGGATGGAGCACCTGATCCTGGGTAAGTACTCCTTTCCTCAGGGAACTCCCGCAGTCGCAAGTATCCCGGACCAACTGACTATCGCCATCGCGGGCGATTTTGGAACTGGAAACTGGGGAACGGCAACCGATCCGGCGCCGAGTACGAAGATCGCCACCAAGGCGATTCCGAAATACGCTCCGAACCTGACTATCCACTTAGGCGACGTCTATTATGAGGGATCGTCCTCCGAGGAAACCAATAACTTCGTGAAGCTGTGGCCTCAGGGTTCCGGGCCTGCCACCTGCTACACCATGAACTCCAATCACGAAATGTATTCCGGGGCGAAGTCCTATTTCGTGGAAGCGCTAGGCAGCCCGCTCTTCTCGGCGCAAAAGCCGTGGAGTTTCTTCGCACTGGAAAACACCAACTGGGTGATAGTGGGCCTCGATTCGGCCTACTATTCGGACGAGATCACGCTGTATATGAATGGCTCGCTGGGTTCCAGCGCCCAAGTCGATTTCCTGAAAGCTCAGGCGCAAAAGGGCAAGAAGGTGATCGTACTCACGCACCACAACGGCCTGTCAGAGGATGGTTCGCAGACTACCGGCCTATGGAAGGAAGTGATGGATTGCTTTCCCGCGGGGGCGCCTCCCGCCTATTGGTATTGGGGACACGTTCATGCCGGCGCGGTTTATCAGCCGCAGGGCGGCGTCAATTGCCGTTGTACCGGCCATGGCGCGCTGCCGTGGGGGTATGCTTCCGAACTGGCCAACCCGAACGTCGCGTGGTTCGAGAAGCGCAATGCCGGCGACCCGAACGACAACTTGAGAGTGTACAACGGCTTCACGTTTCTGCAACTGGACGGGACTGGTCTGAACGAAACATTCTACGACGAAAATGGCGATGTTGCGTGGATTCCGAATCAGACCACACCGGCCACCGCCGGCGGCTAGCATTGCGTTTCATCAAACGTATCCACTTAATAAAACGCCCACGTCGGTATTATCTTCTTGTCTGCCAAGGCGGGACGAGCGTCCGAAGTCGGTCGTCAACCCAATTCGGAAAGTGTTTTTGGGCCGCCGCTGAACGCAGATAAACGCGGATAAATAAAGCACCATTCTTATCGGTGTTCATCGGCGTTTATCGGCGGCCAGCGCCTCTTTTCGATTTTGGCTCTCTGCCTCCTCGTCATAATGATGCCCGCATCGCAAAACAGAGTATTATAGATATGTTTTATCGAAACGCTATACCTAGATGAGATGAGGGGTTCGATTCGGTTATACTGATCGCCGTGCCAGGGGAGCAAGTCACGATACTTGTAGAGCTATTGGACGAAAGCGTGAAGTGCTGGCGTCCGGTTTCCGCGGTGCATGTTTCCGAGGACAGCTACCGCATTGTTGACCCCGTGCCGGAAGGGGAAGCTTGGCTCTTCCAACCCGGCGAGGTCGTGCGGTGCAAACAGCGAGAGTTCAGCGACGGAACGGGACTGACCGCCTACGAGCCCGCGTCGGTGACGTGACTCTAAACGGCGCAGTTGGTGTCGGCAGAAATATCGAAGCCCTGTCCGGACGCGGCCTCACAGCATTGACCAGGGTGTCCGCGCCACAGTTAATGCCGCATAACCAATTGTGCGCAAAGTAAGCGACATGAGTTGCCAACTTGCCCCACAAAATCTTGTGACTATCGCCGTGCGTCCTACCGGCCTTCCTGCAAGGCTCGCGACAGCGCTGTAAGCCGCTCCGGCGACCCCGTGAACATAGTCCGCGGCATCTCGCGGTAACTCAGCATCCGCCGGTAGATAACATCCTCCAGCCGCGAATTGATTCCCCATCCGCCCAGATACTGCAGGCGCAGATCTTTGTCCCGATTGATCTCCGCCCCCGCAGTCCATCTGCTCAAGTCCGATCGCTGGCCGGCGAAAGTTCCGAATAAGTCGATCTCCGAATTTACTCCGATGCCCCGCAGCGATTCCACTACCGGTGCGTAATCCGGCCGGCTCAGCCGCTCGCCCACTACGTCCAGATCGATCACTAACGGGCCCACTTGCCCCATGAATACCAGGTCGTATCCGCGCCCGTCGATGGTATTCGCCCACACCGTGGAGGTGGGGAACGCTTCGAAGAATGTCGCCAACTCGCTGCGCACCGTGCGTTCGTCGCTTTCGTACAGCGGCACATACAGCGTGAACATGCCGCCCGGATTCAGGTGCGCTTTCACCGACTCGAAATACTCCTTCGAATAAATCGCGGCCGTTCCTTTCACGAACACATCCAGCGGATCGGACGCAATCACATCGTACTTTTCCGTGGTCGTCAGCAGATAGTGCCGCGCATCGTCGAAGATCACGCGCGTTTTCGGATTGTGATACACATCGTAATCCTGCACCGCGAAGTACCGCGTCGAAGTCGGCGGAATCACCGGCTCAATCTCGCACACTGTGATCTTCTCGATGGTGGGATACCGCGTGAACGTGCCGGCGGAAACGCCCGCGCCGAAGCCAATCCCCAGCACCGACCGCGGATGCGGATGCAGCAGCGCCGGCAGATGTCCCACCATGCGCTGCAGCTTCATATCGTAGGGCTCAGTGGTGGCTTCCACGTGCCCGTTGACGTCCACTTCGGTGGCGCCGTCGCCCCACTTCGAAATCGCCACCGATGAGTTGCGGCCCTCCACCGTGTAGAGTATCTGCGCCTTATTCACGTACGTCGCAATCCGCCGGCCATACGCGATCACTTCGCCCGGAATCGGCGTCATATCATTTGCAAGCACGCAAACCAGCACCGACATGGCCACCACCGCCGCGGTCATCAATTGCGACCGGCTTTCCTTCAGATAAGGACCCAGCAGGAACCACGCGCTCACGGCCGGCAACACCACCAGCAGCTTCTCGCAGTTGGTGGTGCCGATCCACGGGACCAGAATCAAACTTGTGAGCAGCGCACCGGCGATCGACCCCAGCGTGTTCGCGGCGTAGACGTCGCCGGAGACTCGTCCCGGGTCCTCGCCCGGCGCAGCAAGCGCGGCCATGGCCAGCGGGAAGCTCGCTCCCCATAGCAGCGCCGGCGGCAGAATCGTCCACAAGCAGCGGGCCATATCGAGCTGGAACGTCATCCACGGGCTCTCCGCCAGAAACGGATCGATGGGCCAATAGGGAAGGGAGCTGGCGATCATGTATGCGCTCCACGCCGTCCCCAGCGCCAGCAGCAACTGGCAGCAGGCCAGCGCCAGGCGCGGCCGCATGATCCGCGAGATGTACGAGCCAATCCAGCTCCCCAGCGCCATGCCAATCAGGAACACCGAGAGGATGATGGAGAACACGTACACCGTCGCGCCCATCAACATGCCCATCAGTCGCGTCCACACCACTTCGGCGCCCAGCGCGCTCGCGCCTGAAAGCCCGATGGTCACATATACCGGCCACTTTGTTTCCACTGGCAAGGCCAATGCAGGCGCGGGTTCACGCTCCGCTGCGCCATCGTGCGCCGGCACGCGCCCTGCCGCTATGTAACTCGCCGCAGCCACCGCCAGGTTGACCGCCATCGCCACGTAAGTCGCCACCACTGTGTCGTAGATCCGCAACAGATAGAAGCCCGCTAGCAGACACCCGAACACCGCGCCCGCCGTGTTGCCGCCGTAGAGCAATCCCCACCACGCAACTCCCCGCGGCGTGGTTTCAATCCAGCGCACGATGGCCGGCAGCGACGCGCCCATCAGGATGGTCGGCGGCAGCAGACAGATGGTGGAAAACAGCCCGCGCAGCAGCATCCCCGGCATGCCGCTCTCCGCGCCCGCAAAGTAGATGCGGTCGAGCAGCGGCAGCCCCACCAGCACCAGGAACCCGCACAGCGCAATGCCCGCTTCCAGCGCCGCATAAATCCGCAGCGGGTGGATGCCGCCCAGCTTGAGTTTCGAAAAGCCCACGCTGCCGATGCACAATCCGCCCATGAAGCTCGCGAGCAGGAAACCCATGGATACCGCGGTCGATCCGATGGCCAGCTGCAGCAACTGGAACCACACGATTTCGTAGATCAGCGCGGCGCACCCGCTGCCCGCGAAAAGGATCAGCAAAACCCAAAGGAACCGCGATCGGTCGAAGCCCGGATTGGCGAGAGAGGGAGATATTTCTGTCATGGCGCGAATGCAACACATGATAATTCAATTCGCGGGTGAACCCCAAGTTTCGGGGAATCCGAGTGCCGGGCGTGCCACTGAGTTTCGCGGGGCTGAGGGCCGTCACGTGCGAAAATGGAGGTGCATGCGTTGTGCCGGCCTCATTCTGTTGGTGTGCGCAACCCTGGTTTGCGCGACCCTGGTGTGTACAACGACGGTTCTGGCCCAAATCAGCATCGACCCCGAGGTTGCGCGCGCGCAAATTGAGCTCAACCGAATTCGCGCCATGGTGGAGACCGGGGCGATGCCGCGCGCTCAGCTGCAAAAGGCCGAGGTCGCGGTGGCCGATGCGCAGGATGCTGCGACCATCCGCAAGAGCATCTACAATCAGGACCTCACGAAAGACCAGGCCGACGAACTTGTCGCTGCGGCCAAACGCCGTTTCGACCGCCGCAAGAAGGCGTTTGACGATGCCAAGAATCTGGTGGATTTGGGTGTGATGCCATCGCAATCGCTCACCAATCCGCTGCAGGAAATGGATTTCGCGCGGAAGGAATACGACCTTGCCGATACGCGCGCCAAGTTGGCTCAAGAGGCCATCGAGATGGCGGAGGCTGAAGAGGCCGTGCAGGCGCAACTGGCCGAACACCGCTCGGTGGCGCCCAACACGGCGGAACGTTTCGATGGCGATGGCATCTTTACGCCGCAGATTCTCCAGCGAGTGGAAACGGCCTATGCCAGCCATTTCGGCAAGCCGCTGCCGGTATCCGCGAATGGCGAAACGGCCGTACATCGCGCACTTGGTTTCGACCATCGCGGCCGCGTCGACGTGGCAATCCACCCCGATCAGCCCGAAGGCGTCTGGCTGCGCGAATACCTGACGGAGCATCGCATCCCGTTCTTCGCGTTCCGCCAGGCAGTGCCTGGGAAAGCGACTGGCGCCCATATACATATGGGACCGATGAGCACGCGGCTGGTGGCGCCTGGCGCGGGCGGATAGGAGGCCCTCCTAGTCATCTCCCTGGTCCGCGCGGCCCCCTGGACCTGCTCCTTTGCTCCGCAAAATCAGCCTCATTGAGTTGAAGTTCACGAGAGACCGACCCTGGCATGACTACTGCTGAGTCATACCGCGTGGGTAGGTCGGAGAGACCGGAAATGATGAGCTTAGACCGGGGCAACGCGCAGGTTTGGCGCCGGTATGCCCCACGGGCTGTGGCGCTTTGGGCCATCACGCTGGCCATACCAGGAGCCATAGCGACAGCGCCTGCCGCCGGACCCAGCGCATTTTCCGCCATCTTCGGCGGCCTCGGCCAGGATTACGCCTCTTCGTTGGCAACCGACGCTCAAGGCAACGTCTACGTGGCCGGCTTAACCTATTCATCTGATTTTCCAGTTACGCCAGGCGCGGCGCAGACCCAGTTTGGCGGCACTTGCGACGCTTTCGTGTCCAAGTTCGGGCCCGATGGCACTTTGCTCTGGTCCACGTTCCTTGGCGGCATTCTCGACGATTGGGCCACCGGCGTAGCCGTAGACGGCGCCGGCAACGTGTGGGTCACCGGATGGACGCGCTCCGCCAATTTCCCGCTCGTCAATCCGATCCAGGGAACGCTCGACAATGGCGCATCCGACGACTACGATGCCTTCGTGGCGAAGCTCGACCCCACCGGGAGCCAGCTCTTGTATTCCACGTTCCTGGGCGGCGCGGCCGATGACGGGGCTGCCGGCATCGCGCTGGACGTGGCCGGGAACGCTTACGTCGCCGGAACTTCCCAATCGGAAACGGGCTTCCCCGGCGCGCAGAATGCGCCCAACACGTTCGGCATCTTCGTCAGCAAGCTGAATGCTCAGGGCGCGCTGGTTTACACTTTCATCCATCCCTACGGCAGCGCCGGCGGCATCGCGCTGGATGCATCGGGCAGCGCCTACGTCACGGGATCGGTCTCGTCGGTCAACCCCTCCCGCGCCACACAAACTTTTGGTCCGCCGGGCAACGCGTACGCCATTGCCTTCAAAATCTCGCCGGATGGATCGAAGAAAATCTACGAGACCGCTTTGGGCGGCAGCGTCAGCGCGGCCGGTGCGGCGATCGCGGTGGACGGCAGCGGCGCGGCGTACGTGGCGGGAAGCACTTCGTCGGTGGATTTCCCGCTGGTGCAGCCAATCCAAAATTCGCTGGGCGCGCGTCCGCTCTGGAAAAGCACTGACAGCGGAGTCACCTGGGCGCCCATGGATGCTCTGCCGTTCGCGCTTCCGCAGGCGCTGGTCGCGGACCCGACCGCGCCCAACACGCTCTACGCCGCTACCACCGATCTTGGCATCTTCAAAAGCCTGGATGGCGGCGTCACCTGGACCGCGGCCAACAACGGCATAGCCAACGCCACCGCGCAGGCGCTGGCCATCGATCCGGTCCATCCGCAGACCTTATACGCAGTCTCAGCGCCCGCTTATGCGGCCACTGCAAGCGTCTATAAGACCGTGGACGGCGCCACTAGCTGGACCCTCATCGATTCCCCCGCAGGCGCGGTTTCGCAACTTCCAGTGGACGCGCAGAATCCCAACATCGTCTGGGAAGTCACCTCCCCTCTACGGCAGAGCACCGACGGCGGCGCCACATGGAATACCGTGACGTTCCCGGGAAGCGTGGAATCCATGGCGCTCGACCCGCGTGTGAGCGGCAATATCTTCGCCATCTCGAACCTCGTGTTCTGCGGGGTTTTCTGCACCAATAATCAAAATCCGTACATCTATCACAGCACCGACGGCGGCGCCGATTGGGTCCAGATCTCTTCCCCGACGCCGGTCGTACCACCCGGCTTGACTGTGGACGGCTCCACGAACCCGTCGACGATATACGACGGCCTCGCCGATCGCAGCGTCGATGGCGGCGTCACATGGACGCCGGTCACTCCCCCGCCCGGTGCGATTTCGGGATCCATCGCCGTCGCGGTAGATTCCAGCGGAAAGCTCTATGCGGCGGTCTACGACAACGGCATCTTCGTTTCGAGCGACCACGGCCAGACGTGGACGGCCATCGGCTCCCCGATTCAGCCGTTCAGCTCCCCGTTGATTGGCCCGGCAATCGCCGCCATACTTCCAGCAGGGACGCCTGGGAGCACGACGAGCACTGTCTACGCCATGGTCAATCAGACCGGGACAAGCGGCTTCGTCACCAAGCTCACCCCGGATGGGTCGAGCATTGTCTACTCCACTTACCTGCGCGGTCACTCCTCCATGGAGGCGAATGTGATCTACGCCGCCGAACCCGGCGCGTTCGAAACGCAGAATTGGATCTCCGGCATCGCTGTCGACGCGGCCGGAAACGCGGTGGTAGCCGGTGGAACTCGCAGCGTGGATATGCCCGTGGCGTTCCCGGCGCAGGCTGCCAATGCCGGACTGGCGGATGCCTTCGCGTCGACCATCTCCGCGGATGGGAGTAAGTTGACTTACTCCACTTACTTGGGCGGCTCGCAGGATGACGGCGCGCTGGCAGTCGCGGTCGACTCTCAGGGCAACGTGATTCTGGCGGGACAGACACGGTCTTACAGCGACTTCCCGGTTTCGGGTCCGCAGCAGCCGAAGGGGGGATACGGCGATGCGTTCGTCACCAGGCTGCCGCCGCCCGCCGCGCCGGTCATCGCTTCCGTAGTCAACGCCGCCAGTCTCCAACCCGGCATCGAAGCCGGTTCCTTGGTGACCATTCTTGGCTCCAACCTGGCTAACACCAACACCGGGCAAAGCTGGAGCGCCAGTGAAATCGTCAACGGCATCCTGCCCACTTCACTCGAGGGCGTCAGCGTCACCATCGACGGCAAACCAGCCTTCGTAGCTTACATCAGCCCCACTCAGATCAACGTGCAGGCGCCCTCGGATGCCACCGTCGGTTCGGTGCATGTGGTAGTGACCAACAACGGCGCCGTCAGCGCTCCCGCCACAGCGCAACTGCAGCCCGCCGCGCCCGCGTTCTTTCAATATCCGGGGACCAATTACGCTTCCGCCTCGCTGCTGCCCGGCTACGCGCAGGTGGCCGACCCATCCGCCGTTCCCGGAGCCGTTGCGGCCAAGCCGGGGGATATCGTGGTGTTGTGGGGCACAGGCTTCGGAGCTACCAACCCCGCTGTGGCTGCCGGCACGCTGGTGACCGGCGCGCCGGTGGTCGTGACCACCCCAATCGTGACCGTCGGCGGCGTAGCGGCGCCGGTGATCAGCGCGGTCCTGACCCCGGGAACCGCCGGGCTATACCAGGTGACGATTCAAATTCCGCAAGCGGCCCCCGCCGGGGCGGTCGCGGTGCAGGCGTCGGTCGGCGGATTGCAGACCGCAAACGGAGTGACGATCTTCGTGGGGCAATAGCTGCTATGAGACCCTGCGTGGCGCGGGAGAAGCGAAGCGCCTCGCCGACTGGCCGAACACCCCTCGGTGGCGCTCAACATGGCGGAACGGTTAGAGGGCGATGGCATCTTTACGCCGCAGCCAGTCATCGGCATAAGGCGAAGGGCGAACTCGGCCGCGACCAGGTGGAACGGCTCATGGAGCAGGATGCCGTCCAGATAGAGTCCGATGCGGCTGAAGTCGGCGCCGCGCAGCGAGAAGCGCGCTTCGAAATCGTTGTTGGATGTGATGCCCGGCAAACTCTGCACGGCGGCAACGGATCGTCGGCCAGCAAGCTACCCAGATTCTTGGCATCGTTACCCGCCAGGGTAATCGCATCGGGACAGTCTCCCCGCGAGGTCTCGAAGGGATCGGCCTTTGCCGCCACGTTCTCGGTCTGGCGCAGAGTATCGGGAGTCAGGACGATGCGAAATTCCTTGCTCTCGCCGGCGTCCAGATGGAACGGGTGCTTCTCCATGTGATAACCGACTGTAGATTGATACGTTGCGCGTGTAATCGCCAGGCGCGATGCCTGGAAGTCTGAAGTGTCCGGCGGCGTCGGACGCGGCGCTGTACGCGGTTCCCGCCAGCTGAATCTGAGTGTTGGCAAGCGCTTCACCGCCGCGGGCGTCGACAACTGAACCCGAATCCCGGCGTTCTGCGCAGCAGCGCACCTGAGTAACAGCGCGGCCGCCAGCCTAACCTCCGCCACGTAGCCGCAGGTTCCGGCCGCTCCGGGAATACTATAGATCCAACACTGGCGACCTCACCTTATCTCAGCTCTGAGTCTCGGTCAGACGTGTAAGCGCGTCTTGCAATCTTTCCGCAAGTTCCGCGTCGACGCTTCGAATCTCGCTCAGCAATCCGCGAATCACAACCCGGAAGGCCCGCGAGAGTTCGGCGGCATCCAGTTGCCGGACCAGGGAATCTTCGAATGGCGCAGTCACTTCGTTTGGCAGCAGGTCCATGCCGCGGCCATGAACGGCAGGAAGGCCGTGACGAATGCAGGCCAGCGCAAGCGCGTTGTCGCGAATACCGCTGATCATGTATTCCGCCTGCCATAACTTTCGTCTGGCAATGCTGCTCCGCGCATGCAATGCGTAAAGCCAGCCAAGGCCAATGATGTCCGCGGGCGGCGTTGGCGGCATATGCCGGGACTCATTCGCCTTTCCGAACATCAGGCGGAACGTTGGCGCCAAGGCTCGGAACTCCGCCGCGGAAACGAACGCGAGATCGACCTGCAGCGTGCTCGCGAGCAAAAATACACGATACACCCACGCGCCAAACTGCATGTCAAGATGGTGCAAGGCGAGATGCTGATGGTACATGTGCGCCGTCCAATCGGCGAGGGTGGTTGGCACTTCAGCGGCATCGCCGACGCCGAATGCGAGATCTATATCCGACCATTGGTCTTCGCGTCCGTCTGCGGCCGAGCCGGTAATCGCGGCGCCACTGACGCGCCGGTCACCGGCGGCGTATTCCAGAAGGTCGGAACGCACGCGATCGCGTTCTATTGGAGTATACATAGGGTGTCTGATCTGGTCTCATCTTATGATGCCCGCGTCCGTGCCTGTTCTTCTCCCCATCGGAATGCCCGCCGTGCCCGGCGACTCGCCGCATATACGCGTCACCAATTATTCATCTTTGCTTAACAAAAACATGCGAGACTCGATTACATTCATGGCAATTCCTCGTTACATCGCCCTGTTTTTTCTATTCCTTCTTCTACCCTTAAGTCCGGCCGTCTTGCAAGCGCAAGTGGACCGCACGGCCCTCACGGGAACCGTGACCGACCAGCAGGGGAATCGGGTTCCCCAATCCAGAGTGCGCGCCACTGAAGCTGCGACAGGCTTTCAGCGGGAGACCTTGACAACGTCGCAGGGCACTTATGAACTGCCCGGCCTTCCGCCCGGCATTTACTCGGTCCAGTTTATCAAAGCCGGTTTCTCGGCCTATACCGCGGAGGGCGTGGAGCAGATCGTGGGGCAAACCCGGACCTTGAACGCCCGGCTGGAATTGGTGCACGGTAAAGAGCAGACCACCGTTACCGAACCTCTGGTGCAACTTGATAAGGTGGACGCGACGATCGGCGCCGCCATCGAGCAGGCACAGGTCGACAATCTGCCGATCAACGGCAGGAATTGGGCCACGTTGACAGCGCTAGCGCCTGGCGCTATCGATAACGGCGCCGGCGATCAAAGGACGATTCGCTTCGCGGGGCACGGATTGGACGATAACAATCTGACCCTTGACGGAGTCGATGCAACTGCTGTTTACAATCAGGAACAGAGAGAGTATATGCGCCTCAACATTCCTCTCGATTCCATTGAGGAATTCCAGGTACAGTCGCAGAACTTTGGCGCCGACACTCAATCCGGTACAGCGGGCGGGCAAGTATCCGTGGTCTCACCCTCTGGCACGAACAGTTTTCATGGGGCGGCCTTCGATTATTTCCGGAATGATGCCCTCGACGCGCGCTCGCCGTTCGACGCAGCGTCTCCCGACCCTTTTCTGCTGAATCAGTTCGGGGGCGCGCTTGGCGGCCCCATCGTACGCCGCAAGCTTTTCTTCGAGGTCAACTATGAGGGTCTGCGGCAGAGACTCGATGGCACGCAGATTGGACTCACGCCGAGTCCGGCTTTTGCAGCACAAGCCGCGGCTGTCTCGCCCGCGCTAATTCCAATCCTGCAGGCGTATCCCGCGGGCACGGCCCCGACTTCCAATCCCAGCGTATGGCAATATCAGGCGCCGGGCAGGCAGGTTGACAACGAGGATTCGGGGATGATCCGGCTCGATCGTTATTTCTCCGAACGTACAACGGCATTTGTTCGCTTTAATGCGGATCAGGCAGTCGAGTCAATCCCCACCGGCCAACTTACTGCCCGGACGCTGTACGATACCAAATTCAATAACGGAGTGTTTGCCCTGTCGCATGTTTTTACCCCTGCGCTGATCGACGAAGTCAAATTCGGGATAAACCAAACCATCTATCACACCGCCAACCTTTCGCCGGTCCCGTTCGCCGTCGACGTATCCGGATTCAGCGCCCTGACTGGATCGTCAACCACCGACTATCCCTCGAAGAGTCTGGATCTCATCGACGATCTATCCTGGGCGAAAGGCAAACACATTCTCAAGTTCGGATTTGAGACACGATGGATTCTGCTCAACCAGGGTACATCGCAAAGCGGAACCTTGACTTACAACTCGACGGCCGCTTTTCTCGACAACAGCATGGGCTCCGCCTCCTATACTGCGATTCTGCCTCTGGTAAGGCAGCGCAAGACTCAGTACTTCGGCTATGCGCAGGACGAATGGAAAGCAACTGCCAATCTGACCATCACCGCCGGAATCCGCTACAACTTCTTCAACGCTCTGCATGCCATAGGCTATGATGACGTTCCGTTCGATTTCGGCACTTGCGGCGGGTACTGCTCCCGTTACGATGCCTTCTTTCATCCCCGATACGCCGATTTGGACCCGCGTCTCGGCATCGCGTGGGCGCATAGCGACACGGTTCTGCGCGTCGGCGCCGGCATTTACCACACCGATGGCCAGGAAGACGACCAGAACCTTCCCATCTCCAATACCGTCGACCGATACTCCTTCAGCAACACGTCGTTCCCTACGCTCTCCTATCCTCTAGCTCCGTTCCTTCAGTACGCGGAAAACGGCGGGCTGGGTGTTGTCTCTCCGCGCGATTTGGATCGCAACCGGAAAGACGATTACGTGGCGGCGTGGACCGCGTCGGTTCAGCGGAAACTACCTTTCCATATCCTGGGAACCGCGAGCTATCTGGGCAACAAAGGAACACATGTTCTGACCACGACCTATGTGAACCTGATAAGTCCGCAGACAGGCGTTGCGCCTTACCCCGCATTCGGTCCGGTGTCGTGGCGCGGCGACGTTGGAAACAGCACCTTCCATGCGTTGCAAGTGAATGCCCGCAGGGCCTTTCAGAACGGCTTCCTGCTCTCGGCGAATTACATGTGGTCGCATTCGATCAACGACGGCAGCATTGGGGGCGGGGAATCCGACACGCCGCAGGATTCCTTCTGCAGATCGTGCGATAAGGCGAGCAGCGACGATGACTCTCGCCAGGTATTCAACCTCTCCGCAGTCTATCAACTGCCATTCGGAGCAGGCAAGCGTTATCTCAGCAGCCCTGGTACGGTGCGGGCGCTATTAGGCGGCTGGACCCTAAGCGCAATTGGAACGTCGCAGACCGGGCTTCCTTTCAACATCACAATCGATCGTTCCAATGGGTCTGTGCCGGGTGACTATGCGATCAGTGGGGAAGAACGGCCGAATTATGTGTATGGCGTCTCACTCACTCCGCCCGGCGGATCTACTCCGGCGGAATGGGTAAACCCGGCCGCGTTTTCCACGCCTGCTTCAGGGACGTTTGGTAATCTGGGCCGCAACGCCTTTCGCGCTCCCGGCGTTTCCGAAGTCGAGCTTGCACTGTCAAAGGATGTCCCGATCGCTGAACGCGCCAAGGTTCGTTTCCGGGCGGACGTGTTCAACGTTTTCAATCGCGCTCAGTTTGGCGCTCCTAACGCGGACTTATCTCAGACCAACTTCGGTGTAATCACCACCACGATCAGCAGCTATGCGACGGGGCGAGGCACGCCGCGAGAGTTTCAACTCTCGGCCAAGGTATCCTTTTAGGTGGGTAGCCAGTTTAGCCGCCGGACGACCAACGGGGATATGGACTCGGTAACTGCCTGTCTGCGACTTCCGCCTATGTGCGAGGCGCCGTAGGCTGTCCGCCTTCCATGCTCGCGACCACGAATTGTCTGTTGGTCTCATAGCCATTCAGAAGGGGTATCTGGATCGGCGTCGGCCGCGCCTCCACGACGACGTGCTGCTCTTCAGCCTGAGGTCAACCGGACGCTCAAGCGCAATAGCGGACTTCACTTCGTACAGGGTCCATGGGCGGAATATCACATCGTCACCGCGGCGTGCCGCGGCAAGCACTCAGGGGAGTCAAGCGGTGCGAATAATCACGCGGCTCGCGGGAAACGCCCGGTCTTTACCTTACCCGCCAGCCCGTCCGATTAACGTAAAGAGCACGCTAATACACGGTTAATTCACTTCTCGTCGCGGGATATTTCCCATATAGTCCCTCGCAGGAAGCGCATTTCCAAGGAGGTATTCGTGAGGATTTTCAATGCCGCTGCGCTGGTGGTCTGTTTAGTCTCGCCGGCCCTCGCGCAGGAAACTCGCGGCACATTTTCCGGGACTGTAACGGACAGTTCAGGCGCCGTGATCACGGGCGCCACGGTCACTGTCACCAATGTCGGTACCAGGACGGTCGCGCTGGCGACCACGAACTCGACTGGCTATTACGAGGTTCCGCTGCTGCTTCCCGGCAATTATGAAATGACGGTCGAATCCAAAGGATTCAAGAAGCTGCTCCGCTCCGGCTTGGTACTTGGGCTGGGCGAGCAACAGAAAATCGACCTCACGCTCGAAGTCGGCAATGCGGCCGAGTCCGTCACTGTCACCGCGGAATCGCCAATCCTCGACACCAGCACAACCGTTAGCGGTAAAACCCTGACTACCAGGGAAGTCATGGACCTGCCTATACTCGCCAACGACATTCTGGTTCAGGCGCGCATGGTGGCCGGAGTCCAGACTTCCGGGACCACCCAGTACCTGTCGGAAGGCCAGATCGGCGGCAGCTCGACCAGTTACTTTGCGGCGGGCAATATCGGCGGCAACGAGTGGACTATGGACGGCGCCCCCTCAAACGGCGAGAGCCGCGACACGGCGTTCACGCCCCACACCGACATGGTGGAAGAATTCAAGGTGGAAACGAATAGTTTCGACGCCTCCTTCGGTCACTCGACCGGCCTCAACATCAATATGTCGACCAAGTCCGGCACAAATCAGGTGCACGGCACAAGCACTTACGAATACTGGAGTGAGCAATGGGCGGCGGCGCCATATTTTATCCGGCAGAATTATGAGACCAGTCTCGCCAACGCCCGCGCGGCCGGCAACACAGCCCTCGTACAATCGATTGAAAGCCAACCGGAATACCCGAAGGGCCATTCCAACAACTTCGCCGGGACTTTCGGGGGACCCGTTTACATACCGAAAGTTTTCAATGGGAAGAACAAGCTGTTCTTTTTCTTTGCCTATAGCGGCGCGCGCGACGATATTCCGGCGCGTCCGAGCGACATTAACGACACCGTTCCCACCGCGCCTGAGCGATCCGGCAACTTCTCCGATCTGCTTCCACTGGGCGCGCAGTACATCATTTACGATCCCTTGAGCGTCACGCCGAATCCCAACAGCGCCGGGCACTATATCCGCACGCCCTTCCCCGGCAACATCGTTCCCCAAAACAGATTCAACGATCCGATGTACGCGTACTACAACGCCGCTATTCCGCTGCCGAACAACAATCCGTCCAGCCCAACCGCCGCGCCCCTGACTAACTTCCTGCCGCACTGCCAGGTCGATGACAATATATACAATGCCTTCGATAACAAGAACGACTACAACCTGAACGAGAAGAACCGCTTCTTCTTTCGTTGGAATTGGAGTCACTACCGCGAGTTCTACGGCGACCCCACCTGCACCGGCCTGCTGACCACCGATGACACCCGGCGTAACGTGAGTGGCGTGGTCGATTGGACCTTCGCGCCGACGAATGCGACCGTCATAGACGTGGCCATCGCGGCCAATCAATTCTTCATTCGAAACTACAACCTCGGGCTGATTCAGGAAACGCCAAGCACCGTCGGGTTGCCGTCTTACATGACGCAATACTGCCAGACGCAAAACGACTGCGCGCTTCCGGCCGTCAACCTTGGGGGTTCGTACTACTTATACAATGGCAGCACCTTTGGCCGCTCACTTTCCAGTTATCCGAAATACCGCACTCAGGGCATCAAGTCCAACATTTCGCATGTTATGGGCAAGCATACCTTCCGCGCGGGCATCGATTTCCGGATGCAGCTCCTCCACAATGTCGGAGAGAACGGCAACGCCATGGGAAGTTTCACCTTCAGCAACACCTATACCCAAGCCACCGACAATGGCGCCATAGCCGCGGGCAGCCTCGGCTTGAGCTATGCGGCCTTCCAGTTAGGAATCCCGACCAGTATGTCGGTCGACAACAATACCAGCATTACTGAGAGCAACCCCTATCTCGGCTTCTACGGGATGGACACATTTCGCGTCACGCGCAACCTCACCTTGACCCTCGGGCTCCGGATGGAATACGAAGCAGGCCCCACCGAGGCGTATAATCGCGCCATCGGTCCCTTCAACCCGACAGCACAGTTGCCCATCGCTTCGGCCGCCGAGGCCGCCTACGCCGCCAATCCTATCCCACAGCTTCCGGCCAGCGCTTTCACCGTCGTGGGGGGAGACTCCTACGCCGGCGTCAACGGCGTGAGCCCGCATTTGTGGCAGGGCGAGTGGATGCCGCTCCCGCGCGTGGCCGCGGCATGGCAGGTGACGCCGAAAACCGTTGTCCGCGCCGGCTACGGTATCTACTACGATACTCTCAACGTTACTAACGAATCCGCCAATCAGAGCGGCTTCTCCTGTACCCAGACTAATGTCGCCAGCAGCAACTCCGGCGTCACCTGGAACTATGGAAACCCGTATAATGGCGTTTCCATCCTCAGCAATCCGTTTCCTAGCATGGTTGGCGGTAACCCTCCGTGCGAGCCCTATGGAAGCGGGCTGGGCCCGATGTATCAGGTGGGCCGCGGCTTCACCTTCATACCTTATGATCGCGAGCACCCGCAGGTGCAGAGATGGCGGGCCTCGGTGCAGCGGCAACTGGGGAGAGACATGCTCGTCGAAGCCACTTACTGGGGTCAGTGGTCGAGCGATCTCGGCGTTACCCATGAGCTTGACGCGCTGCCCGCCCAATACTGGGAAACCGGACTGGTCCGTAACAATGCCCAAAACAATATTCTGACGGCCAATGTCCCCAACCCGTTCTACATTGGCAATTTCGCGTCGCTCCAGAGCTCGAATCCGAATCTCTATAACTATATGACCCAGCAGTCGTTCTACACCAGCTCGACGATCCAGGCCGAGCAACTGCTCCGGCCATTCCCGCAGATGAACGGACTTTTTGAAGCGGACGATCCGCTCGGGAGGAACCGGGTCAAAGCCCTCGAAGTCGATTTTAACCGGCGTATGTCGCATGGCCTCACGCTGAACGTATCCTGGTCGTGGCTGAGCGGGTGGGACAAGATGGTCTTCAACAATCAATTCGATCCCGTGCCCACCTGGTATCCGAGCAATAACTCGCGTCCGGAGCGAGTTACCATCAACGGACTGTACGAATTGCCTTTTGGCGTGGGAAAGAAATTCTTGAACCACGGCATTCCCGCCGCAATCCTGGGTGGTTGGCAGCTTGCCGCAACGTGGGAATATCAGTCGGGCGATGTGATCAGTTGGGGTAACATCTACTACTATGGCAACATGGCCAACTTGGCTTCGACGCTGAACGATGTGCCGTCCAAAACCATATCCGAGTGGTTCAATACTTCGGCCGACTTCGAGCGCAATCCCTCAAATCAGCCGGCGTCGTATTCGGTGCGCGTCTTCCCGGAATACATCAACGGCGTGCGCGGCGACAAACTGCTGCAGACGAACGCCAACATCCACCGCTCAGTCAGGCTCTACGAAAGGATGACGCTGCACTTCCGTGCGGATGTGTTCAATGTGTTCAACCGCTCGCAGATGTCCGATCCGGATACGAACCCGAGTGACTCGACGTTTGGCCAGGTTCTGTCCGAGACAGGATCGCAGAATCGGTTCCTTCAGGTTCAGGCGCGCATTCAGTTCTGATTCAGTCGTGACTTAGTTCCTGCCGGACCCAATTTTGAGTACAATTGTGCTGCCAACCGGGCCAGGAGAGAAGACAGAGATGAATCGGAGATTATTTCTGAAGTCGATGGCGGCAGCGTCGGCCACCGCACTCGCGGGTCTGCGTCGCGCCGAGGCCGCCTTGTCGCCGGCGAAGATCACGCGCGTGCGAATTTACCAGCCACCAAACCTCAACCAGCTTTTCAATCAAAGCAATATGCTGTGTACGGTGGAGACCGACGCCGGCATCACCGGCATCGGCGAAGGCGGGTCCAAGGACACGCTGGAACAGTGCGCCGGAAGCCTGATCGGCAAGAACCCGTTCCAGATCGAAACCCTCTGGCAGACGATGTACATGGAATGGTTCTACCCGCCCGGCAGGGAGAAAATCCACGCGCTGGGAGCGCTCGATATGGCCTTGTGGGATATCAAGGGCAAAGCCTTCAAAGCGCCCGTGCATCAGTTGTTGAACGGTTCCCTGCGCGACTATATGGAGTGCTATCCCACTGGCGGGGTCGGCGGCGGTGGCGGCGGCGGACGAGGAGGCGCCGGGCGTGGGGGCGCCGGCGGCATGAGTTTGAAGGAGCGCGCCGCGGCTACCATTGCAGCCGGATATCGCGCCTACCGCATCGATGGAGGCATCGGCCTCAGTGGCAACGTCTTCGATGTTCACCAGCGCGTCCGCGAGGTTGCCAAAGCCTGCAAAGAGGTCCGCGAAGGCGTGGGCGACAAGGGCGACTGGAGCATAGATTTTCACCAGAAGTTCGAGTTTCCCGACGCCCTTCGCTTATGCCGCTTGATCGAAGAGTACGAGCCTTATCTGGTGGAAGACCCGACGCGCGACGAACAGTTTCTGGCGGACATTCCGAAACTGCGCAAGATGACCACCTGCCCCCTGGCCGCCGGCGAAGAGTGGGGCCAACGCTGGAACTTCAATACGCTGGTGGAGAACCACGACATCGATTACATCCGCGCTACCCTGCCCAATGTCGGCGGCATCACCGAGATGATGAAGGTAGCGGCGCTTTGCGAGACGCACGCTATAGGAATTGTTCCGCACTTCACGGGTCCCGTGTCTACCGCGGCGCTGGCTAACTGCCTGGCCACTTACCCGTGCCCCGTCTTGTTTGAGTACAACTATGGCGAGAGGCCGATCGATTACCTGCCGGAGTGTCTGGATTTCAAGGCGGGCAAGCTCTACACCAACGACCGTCCGGGATTGGGAGTCACTCTCGATTTGACCAAGGTGAAGCAGATCGGCGAAGTGACCACACCCATCAGCCGGCAGATTTACAAGCGCCCGGATGGCTCGCTCACTCACTGGTAGGAGAACGCCATGAGAGAGAACACCATGAGAGCCTTAGCCCTAATCGGACTCGCGCTGGCGTCGATTCCCATGGCGGCCGGGCAGAAGATAACCACAGGTCCGCCAAAGCTCGAAGTAGACGCGGGCGCGCAGGAGGGTCCGTCCTGGGATCCGGCCGGCTATCTGTACTTCGTCGGCCGGAATCAAGTCTCCCGCCTGAATCTGCATGCGGGCGCGACGCAAGGGAAGGCGACACAAGGGAAGGTAGAGGTGTTCCTCGACAAAGTGGCCAATCCGAACACCTCCGTGGTGGATCCTCAAGGCCGCGTGCTGGTCTGTGAAGCCGGGGGGCGGCGAGTGACCCGAACCGGGAAGGACGGCGCGACCGAGGTTCTTGCCGATAACTACGAAGGCAAGAAGCTCAACTCTCCAAACGACATCTCACTCGACTCCAAGGGCCGCATCTACTTCACCGATCCTCGCTACGGAAGAATGGATAACCTGGAGATTAAGGACGATGCCGGCAAGTTCATCGAAGGCGTGTACCGCATCGACGCACCGGGCAAGATCGCGCGCATTCTCACGCACGAAGTGGAACGGCCAAACGGCATCCTGGTCTCACCCGACGATCGCTACTTGTATGTGGCGGATAACTACAACAACCGCGCCGGCGGCGCCCGCAAACTCTACCGGTTCGGTTTAAAGCCGGACGGCAGCATAGTTCCGGACAGCCGGGTGCTGATTTTCGACTGGAAGACGGGCCGCGGACCCGATGGGTTCAAAATAGACCGCAAGGGCCGCCTCTATGTGGCTGCGGGCAGAAACCGGGCCAGTCAGTGGGAGACCGCGGACGAGTTCAAGGGCGGCATCTATATACTTTCGCCGTCTGGCAAGTTGCTCGAGTTCGTGGCTTTTGAAAAGGACGAAACCACCAATTGCGCATTTGGCGGCCCCGATCTGAAGACTTTGTTCGTCACGTCCGCAGGCCAGTTGTGGAGCATCCCTGTCAATACGCCGGGACGCATTACCGCGAAAAGATAAGAGGTACTTACCAATGAAAACAATTCTGATTCTCCTAGCCGCTCTGGCATTGCCTTTGCCGCCTCGGGATCCGTTGACTCTACGGATTGGACACACCGACCCCAGTAAGTACACGCGCAGCCGCTCGCATGACAGTGCGGGAGATATGGCGTGTGAGGTGCTCCTGCCCGGCAATGCGCTGACTACTAACCTCGACTTCATCCATCGCTGCCAGATCATGCCCGGCGGCGGCGTGGGTCATCACTTTCACAATCGATGCGAGGAGATGTTTGTCGTATTCGACGGCGAGGCGGAGTTCACCATTGACGGGCGAACGTCCGTATTGAAGGGAACAGTCGGCGCCCCGTGCCGCATGGGACACTCGCACGCCATCTACAATCCGTCGGACCATCCGGTCGAATTCATGAACATCAACGTGACGGCCGTCAAGGGGCTATACGATGCCTTCAACCTGGGCGACGCGCGCACCAACGTTGCGAAAGATCCCATCCCCGTGTTCATGACTATGCGGCTCGATAAGGCGCTGCTGCGGCCGATGGAGAAGTATCGCGGTGGCGAAGGCACGGCGCAGTATCGCCGCGCGCTTGACCCCACTGTGTTCGAGACTAACTGGTCCTACGTGGATCACCTGCTGCTGCCCCCGGGCGGTTCCGAAGGAGCACACCGGCATCCCGGAATCGAAGAGGTATATTTCGTCCTGAACGGCGCCGGCCAGGCGGTAGTGAATGGGGAAACCGCCGAGATTCACAAAGGTGACGCAGTGCCGGTCCTGTTGAACGAAGCGCACTCGTTCAAGAACAACAGTTCCCAGGATCTCGAATTCATGATCATCGGGATCGCCAGCCAGAAGGGCGTTCTGGAGACAGTGCCCGCCGGAGGGCGGCGCGGCGGCCAGTAAATCGTGGCGCACGCGCTCACGCGTGCAGCGTTCACAGTTTCCAGAAACCCTCGACGCTGGTGTTGATTCTGAAGCACTTGTGGGGCAGGTTGGTAACCTGCGGCCGATTGGTAATCGGCCCGTCTTTGTCGAGCGGACGGCCTGTTCGCCAACGGTTCTTCCGCCAGAGACGCTCCCGAAAGGATCGTCTTTCGCTCGTATGAACGCGCTTGATCTCAGACCCGAGTTACCAGTTCGTGATCGACCCATCGGGCCGCCAGTATATCGGGCTGGCGCGGAGCGCTCAAAGACCGGATCGGCTGCTCTCTCCGATCAGTCAATTGATGTCCCGCCGGTCGCCGAATTGTTCGCCAACCGCGATGGGCCGGCGACCCAGTGGCCAGTTCCAGAAGTACTAACACTGCGCCGTAGATTCACGCAGCGGAGGTCTTAGAGTGACACTCATTTCCCGTCCTGGACGAATACCAACTGGCCGAAACGGGCGGGAGCGTGAGGGTTAGGCTGCGCTTGCACCGGATCGGACCACATGCTCAGACGGCGGTTGGGCTCCACTCCATCCCAGCGGTTCAGATTCGCCGTCCAGATAGTTCCGGGAGTGGGACGCTTCGCCAATTCCTCGAAATTGACCCACGGGATGGCCACTTCGAGGCTCCAGCCCTGGTCTTGATCTCCGCGCGCGTTCAGAGTGCCGCGAATGGACGACGCCAGCAGTACGCCCTGCATGTTAAAGCGCTTGAAGGCATATTTGGAATCCACCATCAGGTAGTCGTACAAGACCCCGCGGGCGTTCATTTCCAGGCCGAAATACACTGTAGTCTGTGAAGGTTTAGGGTTGACGAAAAACTCCACGGCATCGTCCATGTAAGTGGGTTCGTCGCGCTCGGTGCGCAGGGCGACGATGTCGGTATCCTCGCACTCGTATCCCACATAGAGATAGTCGTCGTCCCACAGCAGCTTTGCCGTCGTCTTCTGTTTGGCGCCGGTCTGAAACTCCCAGGGGAAAATGAACTGCACGGCAGGCGCCGCGGCCCAGGCCTTGTCATCCAATTTGCCATCGATGACAATGCGTCCCGCCGCCCGCTTCACTTCGTAGCGCGGAATGGCCGGCTGTGCCAGCAGCGGCGCTGCGAATATCAGACAGGTCAGCGGAATTCGCATGCACGGAATTCGCGTAGACATAGACATGGATAATGATACTCCCCGACACGGTTGTTAATTGCCGGACTCACCAGGCTGAATCAGTCGATAGGTCACAATCTGCGAGTTTCTGGCCGCCCCGGCGACGGCGCGGGTCTTCAACAGGATCTCGAAATAGTTCTCGCGGACGGCTTGCGGCCCGATCATCCGCGTCAGTTCCCGTGAGAAATCCTTGCCGGCAACCAGTTCTCCCGCGGCTTCGGCGCCTTCCATAGTGATGCCTGACAGAATCAGGACCGATCCGTTATCACCGAGATTGGGCAGCAGCGCAATGTCCGCGTAAGTCTCGGCAGAGCCTCCGTTCTCGGTGGGTACATAGGTGGATGGCTCGCCGGGCAACGGTCTCTTGCTGCGGAAGTAAAACCGGTGCGTGGCCTTATCCTCTTCAAAGGAAAAGTTCAACTGCGATTCGAAAAGCTGTACCCAGGGGACCCCCCGGCGGCTGCCGATCAGAACCAGATTCTGTGTCTTGAAATCGCGAATATTCAGGTGCCGTGCGTATCGGATCGGAGCGCGGTTGCCGCCGAAATCGCGGCTCAGCTCCACCAGCCTGGATGCGATATTGAGATCCGCCAGACTGGTGTACTGGCGTCCTGCGATGAGTTGGAGCGCGGAACGCAGATCCCCATCGGGAACCTTGTTCAGAAGTTCCTCCGGGTACTGTCGGCTGAGATAATCCGCCACCGAAATGTCGGTATGGAGAATGTCCTGAAGCATTACCAGACAGGTATCGGCAACCACCACCCCCGCAGGTTGACCGCTGCCGAAAACCCGCGACCAAAACGGATCCTGCCGCGGAAACTGCGGCGCAGCGGCTTCGCTGGCGGTATGTGATGCCGCGGGCTTTAATGCCAGGTACAGGCAGATGATCGCCAGAATGCCCGTCGAGACCGAGAGAAGGAGGATCCAGGACAGCGGCCGGCGATTTCCGGCTGCAGCCGGCGGCAGCGCATGATCCACCCTTGCCGGGACGGGATGGGGCGCCTCGGCGATTTCCGTTCTGGGCTCGAAGCTTGGGACGTACGCTCCTTTAGGAACCGTGATCTGGACCGGTTCGTCCCTTCCGTCCGTGGCGAAATACTCGTCCAGTTTCTTGCGCAGGTGGCTGATCTGAACCCGGACGATGTTGTCCTCGTGTGGGTTGAAATCCGGCTTTCGGCCGAGCGCGTTACAGCCGATTTCGAGCTCTCTAATGGTTGCCGCAGGATCGGTGAGCGCCCGCTTGCAGATGTAAATCAGGATGTCCTGCAACTGGGGAGCCTTGGTGAACTGACGGCTCGCAACGATGCGTAAAACCAAGGGCCAACGCCCATCGTTTTCGGGTGGCGACAGCGCGCCATGGTGGTTCAGCGTTCGGTTAGGATGGGTCTCCCCGGTCATACGTAGACCTGCTGCTGAATGAGTTTATCACTTTTGGCTGCCCCCCTCGTCACCAGGCGTCACCGGGGTCCATCGCCATCATCAGGCGTCAAAAGGATTGAAACCAAAGTGCTTTTAACGTAAACGCAATTGTCAATCCAAGGTTAATTCTCTTCCGGCCGTCAGGCGGGGCCCCGAGTCCTTCGAGGTTTCCGGTTGGCCCGCCACCCGCCCCGACATCCCCGGCGCCTTCCCACCGCATAGCATCCTGCTATTGACCTCAAATCGACTCGATCATTTCGGGACCATCGCCGATACGGCGCCGTTCCGATGCATTGGTATTAATAACCCTCAGGATGCATCAGTACTACTGGAACCACCCGCTCACAACTATGGTTTTCATAACCTGATTAAGGCAGTTTGGGTGTATACTGGCAGCATCGGGAAACTCGCGAAGCCGTCACAAATTCGTAATTGACGGCTTGTTACTCTGTATTTAGCTGGGAGTCATTATGAACTGGAAATCGATTATAACGCTATTGCTATTTCTACCAGTGTCTGCGTTTGCGCAAGCGGCAGGCGGCGTGGCTGGGATCTCGGGAACCGTCCATGACGCTTCAGGCGCTGTGGTTCCCAATGCCAAGGTGGTGATTTCGAGCGCGAGTCAAGGTCAGATCCGCTCAGTCACATCGAATGGATCGGGTGTGTTCACCGCTCCCTCATTGATTCCCGGACCGGGCTATCAGGTGAGCGTCACAGCCACGGGCTTTGCGCCGTACGATGTCAGGGACATCGATTTGCAGGTCGGCCAGAATCTCGATCTCAACGTCAGGCTGACGGTCGGCGCCGCCGCCACCCAGGTGGAGGTCGTGGCCACCCCGCCGCTGGTCGACGACACCAAGGTCGACGTCTCTCAGGTGGTCGGCACGCGCGAGATCATGGAACTGCCGATCAACGGCCGCCGCGTCGATTCCTTTGTGCTGAATACGGCTGGTGTGACAAATGATGCTACCTTCGGTCTGTTGACGTTCCGCGGCGTCGCCGGCAATAACTCGTTTTTGCTGGATGGCAACGATAACACCGAGCAGTTCTATGACGAGAACGCCGGACGAACCCGGATCCAGTCGCAGATCTCCGCCGACGCCGTCCAGGAATTTGAGGTGGTGTCGGCGAATTTCTCCGCTGAATACGGCCGCGCCATGGGCGGCGTAGTGAACACAGTGACGAAGAGCGGTACGAACGCCATTCACGGCAGCGCGTTCTACTTTCTGCGCAGCACCGGCTTTGACGCCCACGATCCTTATTCCGCCTTCAACCCCACCGAACACCGCATTCAGACCGGCGGCACGGTAGGCGGAGCTTTTATCAAGAACAAGCTGTTTTTCTTCCTGAGCACGGACATCACGCGCCGGAATTTCCCCTTTGTGGATAGTCAGGTCAAGGCCGGCTTCCTCGTCCCGACGACCACCGCTGCCGGGGCCGCCTGGTTGACCTGCGGGGCGCCCGCCACTCCCGCTCAGTGCTCCGCCATTAACGGACTGTTGCCGCGCTTTTATGGACAGATTCCGCGTACGGCGGATAATGACTTGTACTTCGGCCGAATTGACTATCACCTCAATGACCGCAACACCTTCAGCGCCAGTTTCAATTTTCTGCGCTGGAAGTCGCCGAACGGCATTCAGACCGGTCTTTCTTCCACCACGGGCGCTGGAATCACGGGCAACGGCGACGACAGCGTAGCCGTACGCAACGGGAAGGCCACCTGGACCTCAGTGATCTCCAACAGTATAGTCAACTCATTCCGCTACGGGCTCGATACCGACCGTCAGGCGGACGGCTTCGATCAGGCGGAATTAGGCGGCGGTCTTGGATATCTGGATGTGTCAGTGGCCGGCGTCCAGCTTGGACCTGCAACTTATCTTCCTCGCGTGGAGCCACTCGAAGTCCGGCATGAGGTCGCCGACGACGTAAGCTGGGTGAAGGGTAAGCACACGATCAAGTTCGGAGTTAGCTTCGAGCATGTCAATGACAATGTCAACTATCTCAGCAACCGGTATGGCTCCTATACCTATGCGACCCCGACGACGTTCGCTGAGGACTTCTCAGGCAACACCACCGGCCTCAAGGACTGGACTGGCTTCACTCAGACATTCGGCAATCCCTCTGTGGATTACACGATTAAGGACATCGGAGTTTACCTTCAGGATCAGTGGAAGGCTTCCGATCGCCTGACCATCACTCTGGGCGCGCGTTACGAGCGTACCTTTATGCCGCCGCCGCCAACTGTCAATCCGCTATACCCGCTGACCGGCGCGCCGCTGCACACCGGTACGCTGAATCTGATGCCGCGAATCGGATTGGCCTACCGTCTCAACGACAAGACAGTCATCCGCGCCGGCGCCGGCACTTTCTTCGCGCGCATCATCGGCGGCATGCTGGACGACGTCTACACCGGTAATGGAATCTATCAGATTTCGGATTCTTTGACTTCCTCGAACTCGGCCCTGCTGGCTGCCGGCCCAGTCTTTCCGAACGCACTCGCTGCACCGGTCACAGGCATCACCTCGGGCGCGTCCACGCTGGACGTCCTCAGCCCCAACCTGAAGACGCCATATTCCGAACAAGCCACGGTAGCGGTGGAGCGGCAAATCGCGAAGGATATGGTGCTTACGGTCTCCGGAGTCTTCAGCCGCGGAGTCAATCTCTACGGCACCGAGGATATCAACGCTCCGGCGCTGGGTGCGCCGTTCACCTACACCATCTCCGGCGCACCGGCCAACTACCCGACAGCCTACACAACTCAGGTTTACAACTCCACCGTGCGGCCGAATCCCAATTTCGGCGCCATCTATGAGGAAACCAACGGCGTCAGCAGTTGGTACGACGCGCTCGTTATTGGCTTTGACAAGAGGTTTGCCCACGGATTCCAGTCGTCGGCATCGTACACCTGGTCCCACGAAATCGACGATGGGCAGGGAGCTGCCACCAACGCGATCTTCGGATTCAGCGACGCTCTTTGGACCTACAACGGGCAATACGCCTTCGATAAAGGCAGCGGCTTGCTGGATCAGCGGCAGAGATTCGTCTACACGTTTGTGTGGACGCCTCCCTTCATGCATTCCACCAACGCATTCGTCAAATACGTAGTGAACAACTGGCAGCTTTCGAGCATTACGACGATCCAGAGCGGCCGTCCAACCGGAAGCGCGACAATCAAAATGAACGACACCCCGACCACAATGTTATACTCCGCCGACGCTCTGGACGGGTTTAACGGGAACTTCCGTGTACCGTTCCTGCCGGTGGATAGCCTCTACACGCCGTGGGTGGAACAGGAGAATTTCCGCCTGACCAAGATCATTCCGCTGCCCCGCGAGAGCATGAAGCTTGGTCTCAGCTTCGAGGCCTTTAACATTGCCAACAACTGGTCGCCCACGGCCCTGACGACACAGGAGTTTACCGAGGCTAAGGGAGTTCTCACTTACACTCCGACGGCGTTCAATGTTGGAACCGGCGATGGTGGTTTCCCCGATGGCACGCAGGCGCGCCGCCTGCAGGTCAGCGCGCGCCTTACCTTCTAAGTGGGGCAACTAATCCTGGCTGCAACCGGCTTTCAGCCGGTTTCTGGAGTTTCTACATTTTGTGGGGCAGGCGCTTTCGCCTGCCAACAACCGGCTTTCAGCCGGTTTGCAAGCAGTCCGAATCAAAAGCCCGTTTCGGTAGATTCGCCGGAACGGGCCCTGACTTCTTCATCCCGCAGCGCCGTGTCTCGCTGAATAGCTTCAATCCTGGCGTGGAACCTTCTTCCGCAGAAGCGGCAGTGTCGCGGAATGCGGCCCGCCCCGCGCATAATGTCGTCCCAGAGACCGCGCGGCATGGAGGGCGCCAGATCCTTGCTCATGCAGCGTGGGCACCTGAGCTCGCCGGGCCTGATATCAATTGGAGTATTGACCTTCAATGCGATCAGTCTAACAGACATCAATGTTAGCCTGAGATGGTGCGCGCCCTCTTGCTGTTTCTCTCGCGCCAGAAGCAGTTGAGGCAATGGATGGAAACGTCCCCCGCCGCCCGCCGCCTGGCCACCCGATTCGTCGCTGGCGAGACTCTCGATCTGGCCCTGGCGCTGAGCCGCAGCCTCAATGCGGAAGGCATCGATGTCACGCTCGATCATCTGGGCGAAAGCGTAACCTCACTCAGTGAAGCCGCCGAAGCGCGCGATGTCTATTTGCGCACACTCGAAGCCATCCACTCCAACGGCATCAACGGGAACGTCTCGCTCAAGCTCACCCAGTTCGGGCTCGATCTTTCCGAGCCGGAATGCCGCGCCAATGTCGAGCGCCTGGCCGAGCGCGCCGCCCAATTCGGAAATTTCGTGCGCGTGGACATGGAATCGAGCGACTACACGGACCGGACCATCGCCCTGGTGACCGATCTTCACGCCAGGTACGGGTCGGTGGGAACCGTCATCCAGGCGTATCTTCACCGCAGCAAAGCGGACGTAGAAAAACTCTGCGCTCTGGGAATCCGCGTGCGGCTCTGTAAGGGAGCTTACATGGAATCCGCCGCCGTAGCCTTTCCTGCCAAGCAGGACGTGGATCGCAATTACATCGAGCTGACGAAGTTGCTGCTCGACCGCGGAGCCTACCCCGCCATCGCCACCCACGACGAGAAGATGATCGAAGCTGCGAAAACCTACGCCGCATCGAAGAACACGCCGCGCGACCGCTTCGAATTCCAGATGCTCTACGGCATCCGCCGCGATCTGCAGCGCAAGCTCATCGCCGAGGGCTACCGCCTGCGCCTCTACGTGCCCTTCGGCAAGGCGTGGTACCCGTACTACATGCGCCGGATGGCCGAGCGCCCGGCCAACGTGCTGTTCATCCTACGAAATCTGTTCCGGGATTAGGATTAGGGAGCTTTTTTCGACGCAGAGACGCCGAGACGCAGAGAAGGCCTTTCTTAAACTTAAATTGCATTCTCAGCGCCGATCTCAGCATCTCCGCGTCTCAGCGTCGAACCGACTTCTCGCCCTTCATCAAAAACCGCTCCCTCAGAATTGGCTTCGTTCCGTCAAAACCCCGAGGGCGCCCGCGCTCACTCCCCAAGCCGCTCCACGCCCAATTCATCTCCCGCTTGCGTCCCCGTCTTCTCCGCCACCCCCGCCGGCAGTTCCAGAATGGAATGCGCCGTCAGGCACGCCGACATGCGCCACGGCTTCACCGCGTGCGTCACTTTGCGTACCCTGCGGTCCTTGCCCACGTACACCAGATCGATGGCGAATTTCATGAAAAACGTGTGTACCGATTGGCACGGCACGATCCACAATCCCTCGCCCGGCGCCAGCCGTTCATGCTTCAGCAAACCGGTCCGCCGTTTGGCGCTGGTGTCGGCAAGGTCGATGGAATCGCCCAACACCGTGTTGCGCGTCAAATTGGTGATCCGCAGCCTCAAACATGCAGAATAGCGCACGTCCGGTTTTCCAGTCACAAGACCTTCGAAAATCTTTACCGGGGCTGAACCCTTGGCGGCGCCACAACTTAGCCGTCGCCAAGCCTTCGCGGCCAGCCTCCGGCGCGCATCCCACTCTGTAAACTGAAGTCGGCAGGAAAGTTCCGCCGCCAACCCGCGCCCCCTCGGACGCGGGTTTCGCTTTTTTGGAGGTATCATGATTCGCCGTTCTCTGTTCGCCGTGGCGCTGCTGGCTTGCTGTTCCATCGCCGCGCCGGTACTCACAACCATTCAAGACGTGCTCTACAAAGCCGATGGAGCGCCCTTCAACGGCACGTTAACCATCAGTTGGAATAGTTTTCAAGCGGCCGACAATTCGGCCATCGTGATGCAGCAGCTCACCGTCAAAGTGATCAACGGCAATCTGCGCGTGCGCTTAGTCCCCAGCGCCACCGGCACGCCCCCCATCGATTACTCGGTTACTTACAACAGCGACGGGCGCATCCAGTTTCAGGAGATGTGGTCGGTCCCTGCCAGCGCCACGCCGCTGCGGGTCCGCGATGTGCGCGTGCCATCCACGGGCTCGGCCGGAGGTGGAAGCGGCGCCGGCACGGGTGGCGGCAGCAGCACCGGAACCGGCTCCCTCACCGGTCCCATTCCGGAATCGCAAGTCACCGGATTGATCGGCGACCTCGCCGCGCGCCCCATCAAAGGCCCGGCCTTCGCCGCCGGCGGCACAGCGGTAGTCGATGGCTCCGGTCTCGTGGAAACGGCCACCGGCAACGCCACCGACTGCATGCACGTAGATGGCTCTTCCGGCCCCTGCGGCGGCGGCGCGCCCTCATTTGTGGATGGCGACCTGCCCACGGGAATCGTCGACGGCTCCAACGCGACTTTTGCGCTTACCGCCGTGCCGGCGCCCTCCACCAGTCTCTCGTTCTATCGGAACGGCATGCTGCAGAAGCCCACGCTCGATTACACGGCCACCGGCAACAGCGTTCAGTTCCTTACCGCCGCCACCCCTCAGCCGGGCGACACGCTGCTCGCCAGCTATCGCACTTCGGCTAGCTCCGGCGCCACAACCAGTTCGTTTGCCGGATTCTCCACCACCCAGGTGCTATGCAGCGGCGCGGGCGTAACCGGCAGCGCCAGTTCGCTGACCAGCCTGGGAACCTGCTCCGTTCCCGCCGGGCTGCTCGCGCAAGGCGACCGCCTGGAGATCCGCTTCGACTACGCGCATAGCGGGGCGGCCGGCGGTTTCTCCATCGAGGTCCATTGGGGTGGAACCACCATCGTGCATCGCGATGCGCTGCTGACGGAAACCCTCCTCGCCGGCCGCGCCGATGCCGGCATTCTCGCTTCCAGCTCCCAGTTGAGTTCGGAGACCTGGGGCGGCTCCACATTGGCGTTCAGCGTGACCGCGGTGGCCGCCCCCGATGCCTTTGCCACTGGACTTACCATCAATTTCCTCGGGCTGACGGCCAATGGCGGCGACACCCTGACGCTGACCAACTTCACCGTCATACGGATCCCCTAGCTAGCCTTGACTTCCATTTTGGCGGTACAATTCTGAGCAGGGAACTCGTACGATGCGAACTCTTGCCGGCTTCTCCATGGCGCTGCTGTTTTCCGGCGCCCTCTTTGGGCAATATCATTTCGGCGCGCCGATTTTCACTGCCGGCAGCGCCGTTTACCCGGCCGGCACTTCGGCCACCAACTCCAATATCCAGCGCTTCACCTCCACTGCGGCTTACCGGAGCAGCGCCCGCCGCACGCCGGTCACCACCGGAACTGGGGCCATCGCCGTTCCGTATGCTTATCCCGTCTACGTCGGCAGCGGATATACCGATGGGTCGTACTCAGCCGCTGGATCGTACCCGGCGGCCTCCGCCGCGCAGCAACCCAACGTGGTCGTGGTCTACCCGCCGCAGCCCGCGCCCGTGATCATTAACCAGTTCGGTCCCGGCGCCGCCCCGCCGCCGATGGCGGGAGATCGGGAACCGGTCAATCAGTATCAGCCTTCGACGGATCGGGAAGACGATCAATCCTCCGCCGATCACTACCTGATCGCTCTCAAAGACCATACGATTTACTCCGTGGTGGCCTATTGGGTGGATGGCGACACGCTGCACTATTTCACCGCCGGCAACGTGCACAATCAGGCGTCGCTTTCACTAGTGGATCGCGATCTCACCGCGCGCCTGAACAAAGAATCCGGCATGGAAGTCAATCTTCCACCCGCGGCGAAGTAGTCTTACCACCCCGCCCCTCGCAAGCTGTATCGGTGTAGCAGCTCGTTGCTTGCCGCAAAGATGATAGACTTTCCGCATGAAGTTTTCCACTACCATGGCGGCCGCCTGTTTGCTTGCGACCCTGACTGCCAATCTTCCCGCCCAGAGTAAGCCCGTTTTCGAGGAAGGCTTCGAATCGGGAAAGCTTGATCCGGCGGTATGGGACCAGCGAGTGACCGGTACGGCAACCGCGGCGGTGGAAGCGGTGGAAGGCGCCCACGGAAAATATGCGCTGCATATCCACTACCCGGACATGGCCGCGCGCAGCTATGCTTTTGTGGTCGCTACCCACCTGCCGGATTCGGTCAAGACGCACTTCTTCGGCCGCGCTTACGTCAAAATTACGCCCGGGTTGGGGACCACACACAATCCCTTGATCTTCGCGGGCGAGCCGGGCTGGCCTATATCGAAGTTCGAAGAGATCGGCACATACCGCGGCGACTGGATGCCTTCTTATCAGGAGAACAAATCCGCGGCGGGCCAGGGTCGCGGCGAAGTGACTTATCGCAGCGATACGCCGCCGCCCTTTGACAAGTGGTTTCTGCTGGAATGGGAATTCAACGATGCCCCAGCCGCCATCACGGTCTGGATCGACGGTCAGACGCTCAGCGACACGATGAATGGTGAGAAGGTGGATATGGTGAAGTTTACGTGGCCCAAAGGAAGCGCCACCGATACCGGGCTGGTGGGCGGCTTTAAGGAGTTTGGCTTCGGCGCGCGCGTCTGGGGAGCGCCGCAACAGGGCTTCGATGTCTATTACGACGACATCGCCATCGGCGCTCAGCGCATCGGTCCGTCGAACTAGCGTGTATGATGGCGTCGCCGCTTCCGGCGCGACGTTACGTTCTATAGTTAGAAACTAGCCGGCCTGCTGGACATGGAATGCATTCCCGTCTGCTGAAACCGCGCCTATCGGAATCGTCAGCGTGAGCGTGGTTCCTTGATTCGGCTCGCTGCGCATCTGAACGGCGCCGTTCACCAGGCGCGTGCGCTCCTTGATGCTGACCAGCCCCAGACCGGCGGGCATCCCGGCGCCGTCCAGCGACATGCCGGTCCCGCGGTCGGAAACCGTGAGGCGGATCTCGCTGTCCGTACGCGTCAGCTCCACCTCGGCTTGGGACACCTGCGCGTGCTTCGCCACATTTTGCAGGGCTTCCTGGGCGACGCGGTAGACGCAAAGCGCTGCGTCCGGAGGCACGTCGCCGAAGGAGCCCTGAGTCTTGTACGAGATTTGTATGTGGGTCAATCGTCCGAACTCGGAGCAGCAGTCCCGCAAGGCGGCGCCGAGTCCGGAATACTCCAGCACCGCGGGGTGCAGCTCATGGGAGAGGCGGCGGATGCTCTCGGAAACGTGTACCATGTTCTGCTGGATCCGTTGGCTTTGCTCCCGCGCCTCGGTCTGTTCGACGGGGATCTGTTTCCTCAAATTGCTCATGCCGATACTGAGGGCCGCGATCTGCTGGCTGATGTCGTCGTGCAGCTCGCGCGCGATGCGCCTGCGCTCCTCCTCCTGGGCGTTCAGCAGGCGCGCGCTTAGAGCTTTGATCTGGTTCTCGGTGCGAACGCGCTCGCTGATGTCGCGGATGATGGCCTGACGGAACGTCGCGCCCCCCAGATCGATCAGACGCACGCTGATATCCGCGGGGAACGACGAGCCGTCTTTTCTGCAATGCACCGCCTCGTAGCGGATGCCGTCGCCGGCGTCGCCGCCCGGCCAGACCGGCGGTTGGCCGGGCACGGCTGCGCGAAACGATGCCACATTGAGCGACAGTAGTTCCTCTTCGGTGTAACCATAGGCTTCCACGGCGCGCTGGTTGACTTGGACGAGTTGTCCACGATCGTCGGCCAGCACGATGATGTCGTTAGCGTACCGGGTGAGGGAATCGAAGTGGCCGGTGAGAACCCTGCGTTCGCGGTGAGGCCGCAATCGCTCGTTACGCCGGATGTATCCCACTCCCGCCGCGCTGGAGACTGCGATCAAGACAACCATCAGAGTCAATTCCCAGCAGAGGCGAGTCAGCGGCGCGTACACTTCGTCCAGGTCAAGCTTGGCGGCGAGATACCACGCCGATCCCTGAATGCCGTGGATTACGCTGATGCTAGGCACGCCCCGATAGTCGGGCCCCTTATGCAGCCAACCGGCCCCCAGGTCCCGGTCGTCCGGAAGCGTTGGCGTTGCGGTGCGCCGCCGAGGATTGCGCGCGCCCGCCGGTGAGCGGTTGAGATAGGTGAGTGAAACAATGTCGTCTGCGTCAAGCCGGAACAGAAGCGTTTCCAGGGTCCGGCTGGCGGTTGGCCAGGCTGCGATATGCGGATAGAGAAATCGCCATGGGTCGACATCCAATACAATCGCTCCCAAATTGGCCACGGGAATGCACACCGCCATGCGCATGGGTCCGGACTCAGGGGGATCCCGATAGAGGTCCGAAAGCGTCACTTTGCCGGTGCGTTGGGCCTCCTGCGCCGCTCGGAATCGCGGAGAATCTCCCTGGTTCGCGCTGGAGCCGATCCGCACCACTCCTTGCCGGTCCACCAGCGCCGCGCCGGAATACTGAACCTGCAACTCCAGGGCGTGAAACAAGGCCATAAAGTCCGCGCGGTCGGCTTGGCTAACCGGAACGCCCGCCAGCATGCGCCGCGCCGTCCGCATGATCGGCGACGCGGCCAGGACGTCGCCGCCGCCAATGCGCTCGGCGCGCCAATGTTCGATTTGCGCCGACTTCATGGCTGCGATGGCCGCCAGTTGATGCACTGCCTTCTCTTCCACCGCCCCCCGCTGGCGCAGGTAATACCACCGGACGGCGGCGATCATGACCAACCCTGCCAGCGTGAGCGACGCCATCAGGATGCGGCTGTAGTGCGCGGAAGAGCCCGCGGAAAAGCCCGCGGACAAACGCGCGGATAAGCGCGTGAGGCTCATAGACGGACAGGCCCTTTCAGCCTGTAAGGGTTCCCGAGAGGCCCAATTCTAGTCCGCCACCAGCTTCAGCCGGATGGCGTATTGGATCAATCCCGCCGTAGTGTCGAGCCCGAGCACGTGCATTATTTCATACTTGTGAGACTCGGCGGTTCGCGGCGAGATGTTTAAGACCGATGCCACTTCCTTCATGGTGCGCCCTTCGGCCACCAGTTGTAGAACTTCGCGCTGGCGCGGTGTGAGCGGTATTTCGCCGGGGGAGTCGCCGCGCGCCTCCAGCAGTAGCGCGATGAGGTCTTTGGCCAGCAGAGTGGTGACGTAAGAGCGCCCCATCGCCACTTGTTCGATCGCTGTGATCAATTCTTCGCCAGGCGAGACCTTCAGCAGGTAGCCGGAAGCGCCGGCGCGAAGAGCGTCCACAGCCAACTGCGTCTCTCTGTGCATGGTCAGGATAATCACCTTGACGTGCGGATGGCGCGTATGAATCTGCCGGAGGGCGTCGAGCCCGTTCAGCAACGGCATGGAGATATCGGTCACTACGACGTCGGGGCGCACCGTTTCCACCGCCGCCAGCAGCGCGCGCCCGTCATTTACCACACCGGCAAGTTCGAAAGTGTCCGCAAGCAGAGCCGAGAGGCCTTGCGCAACTACCGTGTGATCGTCCGCCAGAAGAACCCTGGTTCTAGGCATGATCGCCAAACTGTATGCCTTTGATAATAGCGTGTCTCAGGCATGCCGGATGCCGCGGATGCCGCGAGAGAGATAGGCGCCGCCGCCGGCCACCGTATTTACGGCAAGCGCCAATTCTTCGCCCGCATCTTCCTTCAGCACATAGCCGCGGATGCCGCATGCGAGCGCGCTGCCGACCAACTGGGGCTCGTTGCACACCGTGAGGATGACCACAGCGGGGCACAGGCCCTCTTACAACATCCTCCGGCCGGCTTCCATGCCATCTAACCGCGGCATGTGGATGTCCGCGACTACGGCGCCCGGCCTGAGCTGAGCCGCCAGCGATAGCAGCGCCTGGCCTTCGCTGGCGGAACCTACTACATCGAATTCGGGCGCCAGCAGGAGGCGTATCTCCTCCACCATTCCCGGATGATCGTCGGCCAGCACCACGCGAAGCCTTCGCGCCGCAGGGCTCTTCAGATTCCAGTCCGCGGCGCCATCGGACTCATCCCTATTCAAATGTATTCATACTAGACGCTAGGTCGGTTTAGCCCCGGTATCTTTAGGATTCCGAGCACTCTGGAAATTGGTACGCAACCGCGCGAATGTTACACGCCCAAGTAAGAAATACAAGAGGTCGCACCCGGTATTCTCCGTACCGGATATCCGAAGAATTACGGATAGGGCCGGGGGACGGCGCCGCCGCATAATCGACGTGCCGAGAACCGTGACGGAATCCAAAGACGGTAAGCCCACCTTCGATATCGAAAGCGCAGAAGCGCGGCTGGATGAGGCAGTCGCCGGCGTGAAGCGCCACTTCGCGGCTTTGGAGGAAGCGGTCGAGGACCTCAAGCGAAGCCGCCGGAATCATTCGCCTTCGCCAGGCGTCACGGTCAAGTAAGACGGGCAAGTAAGACGGTCAAGTAAGAATGACTGAAGGCTACCTCCCAAGCGCACTGGGTCCGGATTCTGTCCGAGCTTTGCGTCACGCTCCGGCTCCCTAATCGCTCATCCGGCTATAGTAGCGGAGCGGCCCTCGCAGCCGCCTCGCTTGAGGTGATTACGGGGTACACCTCGAAATCGACCAGGTCGTCCCACTTTGCCATCCACTCATCGAGCAGCCGCGGGTCGTGGGTTTCCATTAGCTGATAGCAGCGCTCCAGTTTTTCGTCCACCCAACTCGACACATACAGGAGGCCGTCAGACGCCATACGGCCGCTGTCGCGAAAACGGCGATACACGGCTATCGCATCTTTGTTCTTGAAGCGCTCCACCACAATGTAAAGCGTGTTAGGCATCGGTGAACCTCCGTTGTTATCGCCACCGCTATCGCCACTATCTCGCAGCATAACAACTGCGACTGTGTCATGCGCACTGGCGCGGGGCCGCGGCGCCTCAGCGGTAGACCACACAGCCGCGCGCTTCGAGACTGTCGGCCCACGGAGGCGGCGCCAGCGTCGTTACCCATCGTAAGTCGAGTTTCTCCAGCCGGGGCAGGGCGGCGATCGCAGCCGGCAAATGCGTCAGCGGATTACCGCGGAGATCCATTTGCCGCAGTTCCCGCAAAGCTCCGATCGAATCGGGCAGTGACGTCAACCAGTTGTCTCTCAGGTGCAGCTCTCGCAAGCGCGACAGTTGCCCGATAGACTCGGGGAGCGCCGCCAGCCGATTGCCGGATGCCCGCAGCTCGATCAGGCCCGCCATACCGCAAACCGACTCAGGCAGCGCTTCGAAGGCGTTGTCACTGATGTTTAGATAGCGTAACCTTGTCAGCCGGCCGAGAGACAGCGGCAGCGAGCTCAATCGATTGTCGTGGAGATAGAGGAAATCGGTGAGACCGTCAAGGCCAGCCAAGGCATCGGGTACGCGCGTCAGCTGGTTATGTCCGAGATCGAGCATACGAAGCTTTTTCAGACAGCCGATCTGCTCGGACACTTCCGATAGCTGGTTGTCGGCCAGGACCAGGGTTTCGAGGCCGGTTTGCGCCCAAACCGAATCCGGAACGCGGCCAAGGCGCTTCTTCCATAGGTTCAGGTGCGCCGCGGAGGTATCCGGCATGAACCCGATACTAGCGCAAATCGTAGACTTGTAGAGCATGTCGAAGATACGAATTGCCCCCGCGACGGAACGGGACCTCCCTGTAATCCTGGAAATGATTCGCGCACTTGCGGAATACGAGAGACTCGCCCATCAGGTGACGGCCACCGAAGAACAACTGCGCGAGACATTGTTCGGCCCCAAGCCTTCAGCCGAGGTGCTGTTGGCGTATGGCGAGCAAGAGTGCGCGGGCTATGCCGTATTCTTCGCGACCTACTCGACGTTTGTGGCGCAGCCGGGAATCTATCTGGAGGATCTGTACGTGAAGCCTCACCTGCGCGGCCATGGAATCGGGTTGGCGCTGCTGCAGCGTTTGGCGAGAATTGCGACGGAGCGCGGCTGCGGCAGGGTGGAGTGGGGAGTGCTCGCTTGGAACCAGCCATCCATCGAGTTCTATCGGAGGCTGGGCGCTGTGCCGATGGATCAGTGGACAAAATACCGGCTCGCCGGGGAAGCGCTGGAACGGCTGGCGTATGGGGACAGTCGATAAGTGTCCACGCGAGAAGCGCCGCGCCTACTGGCCTTCAGTTTTCCCAGGCGCGCTTGGGAACGCCGCCGTCGCGGTCTTGCACGCGGTCGTACAGATAGAGAGTGGATACCGTGCCCAACGCTTCGTTGTAAAGGCTGGTCTGTCCGAGCCCCTGTTTCAAATCTTCCTCGAAATCGTGCAAGGCTTTCAGGTCGTCGGCGAGCGCGGGCTTCTTCTTGCCGCTGGGCGTTTGGAACCACTTCTGATAGCCGCCATCCACCAGCACGCCGATTTCGGATCCCATCAGGATGCCAGCGCGTCCGCTGACGTCGGCCGTGGCGTTGCTCTCTTTGATATCCACCGCGCAAGCGCCGCGAATGACGCGAGAGGCGCCGCCTGGAAGCGGCGTGACCGTGAAGCCCGCCTGGCGAAGGTTCTCGAGGCGATCTGAGAAGGTGACGGTTTTCGGGCGCTCGCGGCGAAAGAACATAAGCCTTATTATAGCCTTGCTTGACATTTTTGGTTGCCAGATACAATTAGCCGGACGCCGGGATCTCTGGCGGAAAGATGGTGCTGGTCAACATGGTGTTGGTCAACACAGCGGCGACAATCCGCAAACATCCAACACCCATACTGTGGTAGTGAAAATCCCATAGAATAGCAGTTGATGCGATTCTCCAGGTACCTCGGTTTGGCCGCCGCCCTCGCTGCCGGCGTCGCGCTGGCGCAAACGCCGGCCGAGCTGATGAATGATGCGGCCGTCCACGCCGCTTTCGATGCCGCCAGGCGCAATGAACCGTCTGTCGTCGAGCAGCAAGTCAAGATCTGCCAGATCCCCGCGCCCCCGTTCAAAGAGGAAGTGCGCGGCAAGGAGTTGCAGCGCCTCTTCGAAAGCCTGGGTCTGCACGATGTCCGCACGGACGCCGCCGGCAACGTGATCGGCGTCAGGCCGGGCAAAGCCGCGCATCCGAACCTGGTCTTCGCCGCGCACCTGGACACGGTATTTCCCGAAGGCACCGACGTCCGCGTCACCGTGGAAGGCGATATTCTCAAAGGCCCGGGCATTGGCGACGATTGCCGCGGCCTAGCCATGATGCTCGGCGTTATCCGCGCACTCAACGAAGCGCACGTGGAGACGCCCGGTACAATCACCTTCGTCGCCGACGTGGGCGAAGAGGGCCTCGGCGACCTGCGCGGCATGAAGCAGCTGTTCGGTGAGACGTTGAAGGGCCAGGTCGATAAGTTCATCTCCGTCGACGGCCTGGGCCTCGGCATCACCAATATCGGCGTCGGCAGCAACCGCTACCGCGTCACCTTCAAGGGACCCGGCGGCCACAGTTTCGGCGCATTCGGCATGGCGAACCCAATTCAAGCGATGGGCCGCGCCATCGCCAAGATCGACGCGTTCGAAGTGCCCACGCAGCCGAAGACCACTTTCAACGTGGGGCGCGTCGGCGGAGGTACGTCGGTGAACGCCATTCCCTTTGAAGCGTGGATGGAAGTGGACATGCGCTCTTCCGACCCCGCGTCGCTCAAAGCGGTTGACGTCAAGTTCAACGCCGCGGTGCAACAGGCAGTCGAGGAAGAGAACAAGCGCTGGAATAATCGCGGACCGGTTAGCGTGTCCGCCGAGCTGGTCGGCGTGCGCCCCGCGGGACAAACGCCGGAAAGCAGCCCCATCGTGCGGACCGCGCTGGCCGTCTCGCACGCCTTGAACATCAATGAGACTCTGCGCGAAGGTTCGACGGATTCGAATGTGCCTATGAATATGGGCATCCCAGCGATCACTATCGGCGGCGGCGGCGGCGGTTCGGGCGCGCATTCGCTGGGCGAGACCTTCGATGTTCGCGACTCGTGGCGCGGTACCCAGCGGGCCATACTGCTGGTGATTTCACTGGCGCGGTAGATCTACGACGAGTAGCGCCGCACTGTGAGCGCGATGGACGGGCCGGCTGCTACCAACCTACCGGCTTGCCGCTGTTCTGCTCATCCAACCATTTTTGCAGCGGCGCGAAATAATCGAGGATCGCGGAAGCATCCATCTGTTTGGTTCCGGCGATCTTGTTGAGCGCCTCCTGCCACGGCTGGCTCAATCCCATTTCGAGCATCGAATTCAAGCGATCGCCCGCGGTCTTGCTCTCAAAAATTGAGCAGCGGTTCAGCGGGCCCGTGCATCCCGCGGCTTGCGAGAGCGCGCGGTGAAACTGGAATTGCAGAATATCGGCGAGGAAATAGCGCATGTAAGGAACATTAGCCGCCACATGATACTTCGCGCCGGGGTCGAAATCGTCTTCCGTGCGGCCGGGCGGCGGCGCGACGCCCTGGTATTTCAAGCGAAGATCCCACCAGGTTTGGTTGTACCGTTCGGGCGGGATCTCGCCGGAAAATACCTTCCAGCGCCACTGGTCGATCACCAGGCCGAACGGCAGGAACGCGATCTTCTCAAGCGCCTTATGCATCAGTAGCCCGAGGTCTTTTGACGTATCGGGCGCCTTGTCGAGCAGGCCGATTTTGACCAGGTATTCGGGCGTGACCGACAGGGCGATGGTATCGCCAATGGCTTCGTGGAAGCCGTCGTTAGCGCTATCGCGGAAGAAGAATGGCTGCTTGTCATAAGCCCGCTGATAGAAGTTGTGACCCAGTTCGTGATGGACGGTGAGAAAGTCTTCGCCTGTAATCTGGAGGCACACTTTCAGGCGAACATCGTCGACGAAATCGATATCCCACGCGCTGGCATGGCATACCACGTCGCGGTCGCGCGGCTTGAGGAAGAGCGAGCGGTCCCAGAAGGTCTGCGGCAGCGGCGCGAAACCCAGCGATTTGAAAAAGTTTTCGCCATCCTTCACCATCTGCTTCTCATCGACCTTGTGCTGCTTCAGCAGCGCGGTGAGGTCGTATCCCGGGTCGCCGTTAGGCGGCGCCACCAATGGGTACGCGTTGCTCCAATCCTGCGCCCACATGTTACCGAGAAGGTACGCGGGAATGGGACCGGTGGCGGGAACCACGTCGCCGTACTTGGCGCGCAAACGGCTGCGCACGTAACCGTGCAGGGAAAGGTAAAGCGGCTTCACCTGGTCCCAAAGGCGGTCGAGCTCCTTCGAAAAATCGTCCGGCGCCATGTCGTATTTCGACCGCCACATGGCGCCGTTATCCTTGAAGCCAAGCTGTTGCGCGCCCTTGTTGGCCAGCGCGACATAGCGCACAAAGTCCTTGCGCATGGGCCTGGCGATGGCGTGCCAGCCGGTCCAGGCATCCTGCAGTTGCGTGGCGTCGCGGTTTTCGGCCATGAGCTTAGTCAGGTCTTCGATATCCTTACAACTCTGCGGACCGCTGGGACACCACTTGCCTTTGCCGTAGGTCCCTTCCATGCCGGAGGCGATGCGCGTCAACTCCTCCGCCTCCGCCGGGTCCGACGGCGTCGCGATGGTCAGGCCAAGCCTGAGGATCTGGATCTTGCGCGCGGTGACCGGGTCGAGCGCGAGCCCGTCGAACCGCGTGGACTGCTTGGCATAGTCCACCTGGGCGTCGATGGCGCGCTGGTCGAGCTTAGCCGAGATGTCCTCGGTATCGTCGGTGATGTAGGTGGCCTTGATCCAATCGGCGCGCCCGGAATCGATGTTGAGCGCGAGCAGTTTCTTTTCGGCGTTGTCGATGAACGTCTTGGCATCGGCGGGTGTTGGGCGAGGCGTGCCGCAAGAAGCGAGCATCGCCGCGGCGCAGGTGAGGAGGAAAATCGCGCGAGAACGCATTCCTACAAAATACCGCGGTGGGCGATTTGATGAACGGGCGGGGTGCGTGTTACGATTTTATTGTCGCGTGACATTGCGGGGACGTAGCTCAGTTGGTTAGAGCGCCGGCCTGTCACGTCGGAGGTCGCGGGTTCGAGCCCCGTCGTCCCCGCCATATTTTCAATCACTTAGCTTCTTTGACTTCGGCTTCTCTGGCCCGCACGGTAGCAGATAGAAACCATACTCATTGCACAGTCGCGAAAGCAGTCCCCGAACTTCATCCGGCTCAAGAAGCGCCTCAATTTGTTTCACCCGAGTCCGCTGCTGTCGTGACATGCTCCTATTCTCTAACTATGAACAGCACCCCCGTCTTTAATGGTTCGTCATGAGCCGTAGCGCGATGAAGGGATGGGTGCGGTTTGAGCATCTGCATACGGTCGTCAAACATTGCTCGCCATTTTTGATGACGCGGGATAGTTTCGTAGCCAGATGCTGGAATGAGACGTGACGACTGTCCGGAAGATTCCGTCTCTGGCCCCCTTGCGGTCTTCTCGCCAAAATGAATTGCGGCCCGGGTTCGACGCGGGCGACCATCGCCGCCGGGCGTGTAGCCGCGAGGTGCGCGCCGGGGCGTCGAATGCACGCCGACCCGCGGGCACCCACGGAGTGAGGCACTTTCCCGCCAGGGAGTTCGCCGGCGGCATGCGCGACGGGCCCTCCGGCGTCTTCCGGCGGCCCGACATGGGTAATCTGGCGAAGGTCGCCTCCTCTCGCCGTTCGATCGTCGCCCGGCGCCACGTGGGGTGCGCGCCAGTACGGCGACCCACGGCGTGCGGCGTTTTCGCGCCGCGCAATTCGGCGGCGGCGAGCGCGACGCGCCCTCCGGCGTTTTTCGCAGGCTGGTGCGTCGGCCATGCGAACGCGGGCCGAGAGCGGCCTTCCGTGGGGCGGCGCCGCCCGTTGCGACGCCTTTGGGGCGTGTTCTCGGTGCCGGCGGCTAGCCGGTCCTCGTTGGTATGCATACCTACTACGCGTCTCGCGGTCAGAGGAGCCGCGCGCCGGGCGAAGAAGCCCGAAGGACTCGGAGATGGAGGGGAGGCGCGCCCAACGTTATCTCCATGAACCTATCCACGGGCGCGTGCTTCGGCCGGACTGATCTGGGGCAGAAATACTGCCAGCAATCCAATGGCTGGCAGGAAAGCGCACACGCGATAGACGAAGTCGATGCTGGTAAGATCGGCCAGCCGTCCCAGCACGGCTGCACCGATGCCGCCCATGCCGAACGCCAGTCCGAAAAACAGGCCAGAGATGGTGCCTACCTTGCCGGGCGACAAATCCTGCGCGTAGACCAGAATCGCCGCGAAGGCCGAAGCCAGCACCAGCCCGATAATCACACTGAGCACACCCGTCCAAAAGAGGCTGGCATAGGGCAGGACCAACGTGAACGGCAGCACCCCGAGGATGGATCCCCAGATGATGTACTTGCGCCCGATGCGGTCGCCCAAAGGGCCGCCGATAAGCCCGCCCGTGGCGGCCGCCGCCAGGAAGACGAACAGGTGCACCTGCGCGTTTTCCACCGAGACGTGGAACTTGCCGATGAGGAAGAAGGTGTAATAGTTGGTGATGCTGGCAAGGTAGAAGAACTTGGAAAACGTCAGCGCCATCAGCACCGCCATGGCCCAGCCCACGCTTCGCCGGGAGGCCCCGTGCGCGGATTTCGGCGGCGCGGGCCGCGCGATACGCGCTGCGTCCTGGGCCCTGTACCAGGAGCTGACGCGCGTCAGCAGCAGCATGGCGATGAGTGCGGCGGCGGAAAACCAGGCGATGCTGCGCTGGCCTTGCGGCAGCACGACGAAAGCCGCCAACAGCGGTCCCAGCGACGATCCGCCGGTGCCGCCAAGCGCGAACAGCGATTGCGCGAGACCATGGCGCCCGCCGGATGCCATGCGCGCGATGCGCGAGGCTTCCGGATGGAAGATCGCCGACCCCACCCCGATCAGTCCCACCGACAGGAGAATCGCGCCGAAGCCCGGCGCCTTGGAAAGCAGAATCAGGCCGGCGATGCTGGAAGCCATGCCGGCGGGCAGCGCGAAATAGACCGGGCGGCGGTCAGTATACAGGCCTACCAGCGGCTGCAATAGCGAGGCGATGAGTTGCCCAACCAACGTGATGATCCCCAGCTGGCCGAAATCCAGCCGGTAACTCGCCTTGAGAATGGGATAGATCGCGGGGATGAGAGACTGCAGGATATCGTTGACCAGGTGCGACACGCATACAGCCACGAGAATGCCAGCCGCGGCGGCGGGGACTCTTTGCCGACCGGGAGCTGGTGCCATGCTGGCGGTGCCTGCCACTCATCCCATGCTAGCCTGATTTTCGCGGCAAATGATGGCATGTCCTGTCACGGTAAGCGCGACCACCATTGTTCAGCCTTCTGAGATTTGAGTGCGCGGACAATCGAGCAGCGTCAAGCACCATTGTCAGGCACTCCCGCAATGAGGATTAGCGAGAAAAAAGCTGTAGCTTCATCACTTTTTACTTTTTTGTACTTTCGCGCGAGTACCCGCAGACGCTTTCCTCTTCAATTTGATCTGATTGTAATCAACCGCGGCACGGACGAGATTTTTTAGAGCACGCTCATTAATCTCATCGCCCTCGAAAAAATCGATCGCTCGCCACGCGTTGCCTGCGAGGCCCGCGTTGAAGAGCTTGTCAGGATCTGGCAGGTTCGCCCCATGGGAAAAGGTAAGCTTCACCTTATCTTTATGGGCGTTGGCTACCGCGATTATTCCGTTGTGAGACCACACTGGGCTTCCCCTCCACTTCCATTCCTCGATTATCTCCCGGTCGGCCTTAAGGATGCTCTTGCGGATGCTGGCGAACGTTTTGCCACGCCAGTCTGTGAGTTCTGCGATCAGCTGGTCAATACGCTCCGATGGATTCATTGGATCTTTATGCATCGAGTTCACTTCTTCTCCTTAGCGTGAATAGCGTGCCAGCTGGGTGAGCTGAATGAAGTTGCCGCAGGTGTCGTTCAGCATCGCAATGGTCGAGCCGGTCACGCCGGTGGGCGGCATCGTGAACTCGGCGCCGCGGGCCTTGATCCGCTCGTAGTCGCCCTGGATGTCGTCGGTGAACATGGCCGCGGGCTGCTGCTGTTGAAACATCGCCTGCTGATACGCTTTGGCTGCGGGGTTGTTGTTCAGCGCCAGCTGCAGCTCAGTGCCGTCCGGCTCCTCCGGCGAGGCCATGTGGTCGAGGTGGCGTTCGAGAGCATCCAGGTGAGCGGACCAGAACCGGCGGAACGGAGCCAGCCAGTCATCCACCTCCTGAAGTGGTTCCGGTTTCAGCCGGTAGAGGCGGCGCTGTGCGTCCACCGTGGATTCCACGAAACCGGCATCTCGCAGCACTCGCAGGTGCTTTGACACGGTCGGCTGCGGCATACGAAGTTGACGCTCGATCTCTCCCACCGACTGTTGTGACGAGACCAGGAGGCTCAATATCGAGCGGCGGTTCGGCTCCGCAATGACTTCGAACACAGATTCCACTCTCCTAGTATACTCTACACAGCATATACGTGTCAAGGTATATCAAAGGCAGGAGGGCGGCCCAGGCAACGGTTTCAGTCGCCGTGCGGGGATGCCCCGTCTGATGCTTTCTTGGCGGATGCGATTCAGAGCGCTGCGCGCTCCGAGTATCCTCGCTGCCACGACCAAAACCCATCAACCTCGCGATCTCAGACGGGATCTCGCCCCAGTCCATCCCCAAGCTCTCCCCCGCGACAGCCAGACTTGCACTCTAGCACTCTGGCGTATCTACCTAACCTACCTACGGCCATCTTGTTGATGTGCGCTACCCCGATGAGGCATCGAAGTGCCGGTTTGGGAAATCAAGCGCCCAGGGGACGTAACGCCTCATCCGAGAAGCGCCACCGCCTGACCGAGACGCTTCCTGGCGGGAGTCTGTGTCGGTAGTGCGGCATGGCGAGGAAATCGGTGGACCGTAAGCACCAGGAATCTGGCACAGGGCCCATCGGGAAAATTGACCGGCGCGTACCCGGTGATCGTCTGCTGCCACTCGGTCGTGTAAACGCCCATCCCGTTCAAGCGCCGCATGTCTGGGCTGCAAGTGACAACGGTTTTTATTTCTTCCGAATCTCGTCGCTTTGCGCGCCTAAGTCATCTTTGATTACAGCTCCGCCTTTCATCACGAATTTGACTCGCTGCATCTCGGTGATGTCCTGCAGCGGATCTCCCAAGGTAGCGATAAGGTCGGCGAACTTGCCCTTTTCGATGGCGCCGATTTTGTCCTGCCAATGGATAATCTCGGCATTCACCGTGGTTGCCATACGCAACGCGTAGAGCGGCGTCGCGCCCCAACTGACGAAGATGGGAAACATCTCGCTCTGTACGCCATGGGAACAGTTGCAGGCGGTGTTGAAGATTCTCCCTTGCCCGTCGGAAACCGGGGTGGCGCCGCTGCCGTATCCGAGTGTTACACCGGCTTTCAGCATCTTCTTCCACGTTTGTTCCATCAGACGATAGCGGCTGTAAGGCGCCCATTGCTTCAAATCTACAGGTTCATCCTGACGAAGATCGAGGATCGTCGAAGTGATAGGAAGATGTTTCTGGACGATCGTTTGAATGTCGTCACCGGTCGCCGCCACGGCATGTTGGATATCGTCGACCCCAGCTTCAATTGCCCATTTCAACCCGTCACCGCCGTAAGTGTGACTGGCGACGAACATCCCGCGGCGATGGGCTTCGTCCACGACAGCCTTGAGTTCCTCGAGACTGGGCAGCGCCTGGTTCACCATCTCACCGCTCGGCTTGAAGAAAAAAGGCCCGGTGGTGTGTATCTTCACGTGATCCGCGCCGTAATGGGCCAATTCGCGGACGCCCGCGCGCAGGGCGTCAACGCCATTCGCGACAATTTCCACCTCGAATGGCTTGAAGTCCAACGGATAGGGTCCAGTGCCAGGCGCCGTGATCGCCAGGATCGGTCCGGCCGTCAGCAGTCGCGGGCCCTGCACTAAGCCTTGTTCGATGGCTCTCTTCAACTCCACATCGGCGAACCCTCCCCCGTGCGAACCCTGGACCACCTGCGTGGTGTAGCCGGCCTTCAGGCTTTCCGTCGCGCTGTGCAGCGCCACCATCATCTGGTGTTGCAGGCCTCCCGTGGCGTCCGTCAAGTGAACGTGGCCGTCAATCAAGCCCGGCAGCACAGTGGCATGGCTCAGGTCGAAGACTTTCGCGCCCGCCGGAATCGACGCACTGGCGGCCGGGCCGACACTCGCGATTCGCTCACCCTGAATCAGCACTACCTGGTTCGCTAACATCTGGCCCGACTTCGGGTCAAAGAGTTTGCCCGCCCGGATTGCGGTGGTCTGCGCAGCCTGTGACCATAGCATGGCGGCAGCGCCTAGTAACACGGTACCCGTTTTCAAAACATAATTCGATCGCATGGAGTAACTCCGTTCGGCTTGGAACTGACTACTCAAGATGGGACTCTTCATCTTACCCAACCGTCCATCTTCACCAACCATCAAGTGCGGCTTCGAACAGGGAACTTAACTCCTCGCTTCCGGCCGGACGGGGAGATAGCTTGGTCACGCGATGCTGCGGCAGGGTTCCTTCCACAAGCCGGGGAATGTCGGCAGCGGTGTAGCCGATCGCCCGCAAGCCGTTGGGCGCTTTCAGCCTCCGCATGAACCACAGGATGCGATCCGCCAGAACCTTCCCGGCGTCCTCCGGTTGGCAGCGCGAGACGTCCGCCCCGAGCGCCGCGGCGGCCTCCAGATGGCGCTGTGGGCAGGCCGGGGAAGTGAAGCGGAATACCGCCGGCGCATTCAGAATGACCGAGAAGCCGTGCGGCAGCAGCGCATGGTCGCGGGGATAGCCTTCGGCATGGTAGTCCCGAACCATTCCCGAAACCGGGTAGGACATGCCGTGCGGCAGGTGGACGCCGGCGTTGCCGAAGCCGATTCCGGCGTAGGATGCCGCCAGCAGCATTTGCGCGCGCGCTTCCTCATCCGCCGGATCCTCCACCGCCCGCACCAGGTACCGTGAGACCATGCGCAGGGCCTCAAGAGACCAAACGTCGCTGATCGGGTTGGACCCTTGGTAGGCTGGACGCAAAGCGGGCCGCTGCGGGTGAGGGCGCTGGTCGAACCGCAGCGCCGTGTAGGATTCAAGAGCGTGGCTGAGGACGTCGAGCCCGGTCGAGGCGGCCACTTGCGGCGGCTGGCTGCGGGTGTTCTCCGGGTCGACCAGTCCAAGCGCCGGCTTCAGGCGCCGGCTGGCGATGCCAGTCTTGGCGTGCATGCGGCGCAGATCGAAGATCGCGACCCCGGTGGTTTCACTGCCCGTACCGGCGGTAGTGGGAATGGCGATCAAGGGCTTCAGCGGGCCGGGAATCGGCAGCCCTTTGCCGATGGGCGGGTTCACGTAATCCAAAAAGTCGGCGGGCGGATAGGTGGTGTAGAGGTTCACAGCCTTGGCCGTGTCGATGGTCGAGCCTCCGCCGACGGCGACAAACGCGTCGTAGGATCCTCCGTTTGCGAACGCGATGGCGTCCTGAAACGATTCGTCGGTGGGCTCGATGCGAACGCGATCATAGAGCTGGAACGGAATGCCGTGATGTTCCAGAGACTCGAGGACGGTGAGGACCGGGCTCATGCGGGACAGACTTGGATCGGTCATCACCAGCACGCTGCGAGCCCCGAGGTTGCCCAGGTCCATCCCTACTTCGCGGGTGACGCCGGGGCCGAACCGCACCTGGGATGTCGCCATTTCGAATGCAGTTTCGTTCTTCATGATGCCGCCGCGGTCTCTGATGATATCGCAATCGCCGTACGTTCCCGCGTCAGAAACTGCCGGCCGCTTGGGGCAGGCGGGCGATCTCAAACTAACGCCGCGCTCGCTACTGCGATTCGCCGCGGGCGACTTCTTCGAGGATGCGGGCGGCGCGCGTCGGATTGAAGACCCCGCAAGAGCAGAAGCGAGTCATGTAACTGGCGGCTTGCTGCGGCGTGCGGCGGCCTTCGCGAACCCAATCGATCAATTTTTTCGCGAGCGAATGACTGACCATGCCGTGGCCGCACATGGTCGAGAGCATCATCACTTTCGAGCCGGGAAGTTTAGCCGTCGCGCCTTCGAAGCCAAGCGAATAGCCGACGCTGTGGCGGGGAATGCCGGCGGCGAAACAGCATTGCTCGGCTCCTTCGACGGACGTCGAGATGTTGACGCTGAGACCAAGGTCGGCGTCCTTCACGGCTTTGACGAAATCCTCAGCGGCGACGCGATTATCGAACACGGCGGCCACCGTGGTGGGACCGGTGAGCCCGTTGACGACGGCCTGAAAATCGGGCTTCGCGTCGCGCCGCCAGTGCGATGCCGGATTCATATTCCTGCACGGACGGAGCGCGCCGCCGTGGATGGCGTCGCCCAGATTGACCGGCTGGAACGGAAGGGCGAGCTCGAGAAATCGCTTGAGCTTCGGCAGCGAGTCAACATCGTTGCGGCCTTTACTGCACATGGCGAAGACAACGAAATCGTCGTGGAAACTTGCCGCAGGTCCGAAGCGATGCAGGGTGTTTGTCATATAACGCCAACCGTTTTCCGGACCGGTTCCGGCGCCGCCGGATTGGTGATGCGGCCCAGGCCGATATTCGTTTTCGCGCGCTCCAATGTATAGCCGAGCTTTTCGAGGATCGGAGCCAAGACGTTTTCCTCGCCCTCCTGGTCGCAGCGTACGCCAACGCCGAGCGCGACCACGGTATCGATCCGCTTCTCGACTTCCCACACCAGACGGATGATTTCTTCGGCGCGTTCCAGTGAGACCTTGATTTCGACGATCGCGGACAGGACCTTTTCATCGAGAATGTCCTCGCGGATGGCGCCGGTGGCAACATCGCTCATGAGGGACGTGACGGGGTTTTTCTTTTCGAACGCGACGCCGGCGCGGGCTAGCGCAGTGCACATTTTCTGCATGTCGCGGAATCGTACGCCGACGCCGGGGCGGCCAAATTCGATCGTGAACCCCACCTCGCCCAGGCTCACGCGGCTGCTCACATCGTTGGTCTTAACTTCCTCAGTGCCGCGGCCGTGGACGCCGGTGGATTCGTGCGGAACGCGCGGATCTGAGAAGGCGCGGCGGACAATGCGCGGCCAGGCGAGCTCATCGGGCTCGAACGCGGCGGTGGGGCAGACATCGGGTTCGGGATCGAAGCGCAGGCGCAGCATCTGAAACGTCTTGCGGACGGCGCGGACAAAGACCGGATTAAGATGCTCCTGGCTCAGCCCGTTGAAACAGGCGTAGCATTCGACGCACTCGTCGCGATTGATGGTGGCGCGATGGATGGTCTGATCGATGTAAATCGCGCCCATCGGGCAGACGTAGGTGCAGTTACCGCAGGCGACGCATTTATCGGGGTTTATCTTCATGACGACAGCCTCATGCAAGCTCGATCCGGCGGCTCGCGTCGATCTTCGCGTAATACAGCGCAGCTCCCACGGCGCATAGCGAAGAGGCGACCAGAAACGGCACGTTCCAGCCGTACGCCCTCACCAGATAGGCTAACGCGGCCGGCGAGATTGCGCCTCCTATATTACCGCACATGTTCATGACGGACGAGACGGAACCGGCGCAATCGCCGCCGATATCGAGCGGAATCGCCCACGAAACGCCGACGGTGATTTCGAGGCCAAAGAACGCGATGCAGGACCAGGCCACGCACGTTTGAGGGTCCGCGGTGAGCGTGGCGGGAATGATTCCGGCGGCGGCAACGAGGAATCCGGCGACCCCGACGACGCGGCGCGATTGCTTCACGTTCGCAGTCATCCGCAGAAGCACATCGGAGAGCCATCCGCCGGCGAGATCGCCGACGGTTCCCGCGAGCAGTGGAAGGCTCGCGTAAAATCCCATTTGTTTCAGATCGTAGCCGCGATGCTGATGAAGGTACGTGGGGAACCAGTCGAGATACGTCGAGAGGCAATAGTTGTAGCAGAAATACATCAACGCGAGATACCAGAGGCCGGCGTTCGAAAGAATCCTGCGCCACGGGACGGCGGCTCCCACGCGGCGCTGTGAACCTCCGGTGGCGGAGCGGATCAGGTCGCGCTCGGCGAGGTTGACGCCCGCATGTTCGTCGGGCGCGTCGCGGTAATAGAACAGCCAGGCGACGGCCCAGAGGACGCCCATGATTCCGAAGGTGACGAAGGCCGCCCGCCAGTTGTAGCGCGTGATGATCCAGACCACAAGCGGAGGCGTCATGGCCGCGCCCAGCCGCGACCCCGCGTGCGTGATGCCCTGCGCGAAACCGCGTTCGCCGGGCAGCATCCATCGGGAAAGCGAGCGCGTGGCGATGGGGAACGCGCCGGCCTCGCCGATGCCGAACAGGAATCGAACGACCCCCATCGAGACGGCGCTCCAGGCGAAAGCGGTGAGCGAGGTGAAGGCGCTCCACCAGACGACGATGAGGGCGAGCGCGCGGCGCGGGCCAATGCGATCGCCGAACCATCCGCCGGGGATTTGAAACAGCGCGTAGGCCCAGCGGAAGCTCGATAGAATCCAGCCCATGGTGACCAGCGAAAACCCGAATTCCTTCTGGATGACGGGCGCGGCATTGGAGATCACGACGCGATCCATGTACGTAATCATGTAGACGGCGACAGTGAACGCGAGCACGATGTAGCGCACCCGCGTGGGACGAACGTCAGGCATCAGGAGCGCTCCATCACGGGCCAGACGGCTTCGACCGATTCGCCGCGGCACACATAAATCCGATCGTAGAGATTGACGGTCGGGTCGCAATGCGGGGCGATCAACTCGATGCGATCTCCAAGACCGGGCTTGCCTTCGAGAGATGTATCGAGAAATCCGAATTCGTCGCCGCCCCAGCGATATTTCGCTCCGGCGGGACCAACCGGCTCGGGGCCGTAGCCGTGATCGGTCGCGAACGCTTTGAATCCGGCGTCGAGCGTGACGAAGCGGTCGTGATTGGCGCTGACGACGGTGGAGAGAATCGTCATGGCGTGATGAAAGTCAATCCCTAAACGCCGGTAGGCAAGGTCCATCATGACGTACGAACCGGCTTGCAGCTCCGTCAGCTCCGGCAGATCGAGATCGACATCCCAGGTTCCGGTGCTTCCGCCGCTGAGGATTCCGGCGGGGAAGCCTTCACCGGCGAGCAAATCACGAATGGTGGCGGCTGTTTGAAACACGGCCTGCGAAATATGTCTTCGCGCGGCCCGATCGGCGCCGTGCGATCCACTCACCGAATAAGCTTGCAGGCCGCACAGGCGCAGTTGCGGGCTTTGGGCGATGGCGCGGGCGATTTCGAGGGCTTGCGCCGCTGAGGCTGCCCCGGTGCGATGATCGCCGACATCGATATCGATCAAAAGATCGATGGGGTGGACGGCGGCAGCTGCATACCATTCGACCTGGCGCACGTGGTCGACGACGGCCATGGCTCCGGTAGCGGCGATGCGGGCGATCTTCGCGGCGTCGGCAAGCGGAGACGTCAGCAGGATGCCGGGGATGGCGTGGTTGGCCATCAGCTCGGCTTCGGCAACGGTGGCGACCGAGATTCCGCACGCGCCATGCGCGATCTGGCGCCGCGCGATTTCGAAACACTTGTGCGCTTTGGCGTGCGGTCGAAGCTGCTTGCCCGACTGCTTGACGCGCTGGGCCATGCGCGCGAGGTTCAATTCGAGAAGATCGGCGTCGAGGAGCAGCGCAGGCGTGGGGATCTGACTTTTCGTGAGCACTTGAATTATGATAATGCCGTGATCGCTCCTCTCCCCGTTCTTTCCGGATCGAACCGGATTTCCGCGATGCGGCCCACCGCGGTAAACGCGATTCTCACGGAGATGCGCATCTTACAGGCGCAAGGGAAATCGCTAATTTCGTTGATGCGCGGCGAGCCGGACTTTCCGACGCCCGCGCACATCGTGGAAGCTTCCATCCGCGCGCTGCGCAACGGACGCACGTCCTATCCGGACAATCGCGGAGAAAAGAATTTTCGCGAGGCGGCGGCGCAGAAACTGGAGCGCGACAATCGCCTGCGATTCGACCCGGGGGCCGAAGTGCTGGCCACCACAGGCGCGACGCTCGGCGTCTACGCGGCGCTGATGGCGATGCTGAATGAAGGCGACGAAGTGCTGCTGCCCGATCCGGTATATGACGCTTATCAATCGCCGATCCGGATGGCGGGCGGGCAGGTAAGGCCGGTCCGGTCGGAGATTCGCGAGGGACGATTTGTCATCACCGAAGAAGCGCTGGAGCGGGCCTGGTCGCCGGCGGTGAAGGCGATGGTTTTGAATACGCCGTGGAATCCGGTGGGGACGGTGTTGAGGCGCGACGAACTGGAAACGATCGCCGGGTTCTGCGAGCGGCGAAATTTGTTCCTGATCAGCGACGAAATTTACGAAGCGATCACTTACGGCGAAGCAGCGCACCTTTCGCCGCTCGAAGTTGCGCCGGCGCTGCGCGATCGATGCGTGCTGGTAAATAGTCTTTCCAAGACATATTCGATGACGGGCTGGCGGGTGGGATACTGCGCGGGTCCGGCGTCGTTGATCCAAGCGATGTTTATGGTGCTGGCGCAATCGAGCCGGGGCCCTGCGACCTTTATCCAGGATGCGGCGGCGGAAGCGCTGGCGGGTCCGCAGGATTGCGTCGCGGCGATGCGCGAGGAATATGGGCGGCGGCGGGCGCAGGTGATCGAGCAGTTGCACGGCGTGCGCGTGATTGCGCCGGAGGGCGGATTCTTCGCGATGGTGGATGTGCGCGAATCGCAGGTTCCTTCCAATGAAATTCGCAAGCGGCTGATGGAGGAACATGGCGTGGTGGTGGTGCACGGCGCGGCTTATGGAGCGGGCGGCGAGGGCACGCTGCGCGTTTCCTTCGCAAGCGGCGGCGAGAACCTGACCCGCGGCCTGGAGCGGCTGCGCGAAGGGCTGGCGCATTGAACCAAGCTCTTGAGCGCGAGCTGAAAGACCACATCGAAGGCGAAGTCCGGTTCGACAAAATCTCCCGGGCGCTGTATTCGAACGACGCTAGCGTGTATCAGATTGAGCCCCTGGGTGTGGTGATTCCACGGCATCGCGGGGCTCTGATTCGCGTGGCCGAAATCTGCCGGCGGTTCCGCTGCCCCATGACGATGCGCGGCGGTGGAACATCGCAAGCGGGGCAGGCGGTCGGCGCCGGAATCGTCGTAGACACCTCCAAATATCTGCATCGCCTGCTGGAAGTAAACCCCGAGCAGCGCTGGGTGCGCGTTGAGCCGGGGATTGTGCTGGACGAATTGAACGCACAGCTTGCCGCGCTTGGTTTACGCTTCGCGCCGGATATTTCAACCGCGAGCCGCGCGACTATCGGCGGCATGATGGCCAATAATTCCGCAGGCGCGCGCAGCGTACTCTACGGGAAGACCATCGATCACGTGCTGGAACAAGTGGTCATGCTTTCCGATGGAACCGTGGCCCATTTTCGAGAGATGCCGCGCGGCGAAATTCCGGCGGGCGACTCGCTGGAAGCGGTTTGTTACCGGACGGTCCTGCGCCTGGCATCGGAACACGCCGGGGAGATCGAGCGGCGGTATCCGAAGGTGCTGCGGCGCGTGGGCGGATACAATCTGGACGAGTTCACGGATGCCGCCAAGCCGGTGAATCTGGCGAAAATGATGGTGGGCTCCGAAGGCACGCTGGGCATTGTGCTGGAGGCGAAACTGCGGCTGGTTCCGCTGCCGAAGGCGAAGGCGGTGATGGTGATCGAGTTCGCCGATTTGCTGGAATCGCTGGCTGCGGCGCCCGTGATTCTGCGGCATGGTCCATCGGCGGTGGAGGTGATGGACAAAACCATTCTCGACAATACGCGTCAGAACGCGGCCCTGGATCGTATTCGCAAATCGTTCATTGAAGGCGATCCGGGGGCGACGTTGTGCGTGGAGTTCTACGCCGATCGGAAAGAAGATTTGCCGCCGCGGCTGCGGGCGCTCGAAGAAAACCTGCGCGCGAGCAACCTCGGATATCGGTACCGCGTGGAGACGGATCCGGCCGCGCAGGCTCGCATCTGGAGCTTACGGGAAGCCGCGCTGGGACTTTCGATGGCGATGAAGGAAGACGCCAAATCGATTCCTTTTGTCGAAGACACGGCCGTGGCGCCGGAACGGTTGAGGGAATATATCGCGAGGTTTCTCGACATTCTTCGCGCGCATGAAACCACGGCGGGAATCTATGCGCATGCGTCGGTGGGATGCCTGCACGTGCGGCCGGCGATCAACATGAAGACCGAGTCCGGTATCCGCAAGTTTGAGGCGATCGCAAACGAGGTCGCGGAGCTGGTGCTCGAATTCGGAGGCGCGCTTTCGGGCGAACACGGCGACGGTCTGGTGCGGAGTCCGTTCCTGCAGAGGATGTTCGGCGACACGATTTACGAAGCGTTTCGCGAGATTAAGCGGACGTTCGATCCGGAAGGAATCTTCAATCCGGGAAAGATTGTGGATGCGCCGCCGGTTACGTCGAATCTGAGATTCGGGGCGCATTACACCGCGCGGAATCCCAATACATTTTTCGATTTCTCGGAGTACGGGGGATTGGCGGGCGCCCTGGAGATGTGCAGCGGCGTGGGCGCTTGCCGCAAGAAACTCGCCGGGACCATGTGTCCGTCGTACATGGCGACGCGCGAGGAATCGGATTCGACGCGGGGACGGGCGAACGTTCTGCGGCTGGCGATTTCGGGGCGGCTCGACGAAGCGGGGCTCGGCGACGACGGCGTGTTTGGCGTGTTGGATCTGTGCCTGGAATGCCGCGCGTGCAAAACCGAGTGCCCGGTAGGCGTCGATATGGCGCGGTTCAAGAGCGAGTTTCTGGCGGACTACTATGCGCGTCATGGAACGCCGCTGCAGGCGCGCGCGCTGGGGAATATCGATCGCTTGTCGAAATGGGGCAGCCGGTTTGCGCCGCTATCGAACCTGGCGCCGGCGCCATACATCGACCGGCGCAGAAAACTTCCCGCATGGAAGCGCGAGACGTTCGCGCGGTGGGCGGCCAGGCGCAAGCCTTCGGGCGACGCGGCGGTGACCGTGTTTAACGACACCTTCACCAATCATTACGAGCCGGAGATCGGCGCGGCGGCGGTGGAAATTCTGGAACGGGGCGGATGCCGGGTGAACATCGTCCGGCCGGGGTGTTGCGGACGCCCGCTGATATCGCAAGGCTTGCTCGGGCAGGCAAGAGCGGGCGCGGCGAAGGTGATCGAAGCGTTGTTTCCGATCGCGAAACGCGGAGAAAAGATCCTGTTTTGCGAACCGAGCTGCCTATCGGCGGTGAAGGAAGATCTACCGTCCCTGCTGCGCGGCGAGCTCGGCGGCAAGGCTCGCGTGGTCTCCGAATCGTGCATGCTGTTTGAAGAATTCGCGGCCAAGCTCGACTTGCCGCTGCGCGCCGGGCCGCAACGAATCCTGCTGCACGGCCATTGTCATCAGAAGTCGATGGGGATGCTGGGCGCGACCATTTCCCTGCTCTCGCGGATTCCATCGGCGAACGTGGTGGACCTCGACGCGGGATGCTGCGGGATGGCGGGGTCGTTCGGATACACGCATTACGATGTCTCCGTGGCGATTGCGAACCGCCGGCTGATTCCGGCAGTGCGGGCAATGCAGCCCGGCGAGGTCCTGGTGGCGCCGGGAACATCGTGCCGGAGGCAGGTTGGGGACCTTATAGGAGCGCTGGCGCTGCATCCGGCTATGTTGGTTCGCGGCCTGCTTGAGTGACGCTGATCTTGAAGCTTCCGCGCTAAGCGGGCGAGTCGTTTTGAGCCCGCCTCGATCACTTGTACGAAATGACGAAAAACAGATTCGATGTTACTTGTTGGCGCGCGGGCATCATGATTGGCCGTATAAGGGCGTTCCTCGTCCAGTTGATGTGACCGGGACCGCACGGGAGTAATAGCCGAACGACGCCTAACTAAAGGTTGACCATTCTCCGAGTGGCCGACCATCCGCCCACTGCCAAGGAGCTAAACACTACGGCGTTGTCGGCGAGGTGTCGCGCTGCATTTGAACTCAGGCATATTCACGGCAAGAATCAGATAGCTGTTGCCCTGAACAGAGCCGTGCGGTGCGCACGGCGAAAGCCATCAGTCAGTCTGCCGAGGGTCCCGTCATTGTCACCCCGGAACAACACTCGAGAAGCGGTTAAGTGCGGGAGCGTTCTCAGAGGATCCGCGGCGCTCAAGGTTTTCGGGCGCCGAACGCCGCGAAGCAGGTATTTTTGTGCAGGATATCGATCTCGCGGAAGCCGGCTTCACGCAGCAGCTCGCACTGGAAGAGCACGGGCCGGGGGGAGTCTTCGCGATCCACGTAGGCGAAGACTTGATCGCGGTACTGCTCGCCTTGGAACGCGGCAAGATAGTCGCCATAGCGATTCCACATGATGTCCTGTACGGCTTCGACTTCATGCGATACGAAATCAAAGATCCAAAGCGATCCGCCTGGGCGCAGCCAACGGAAGATCTTGCGGAACGTCTCCGACCACTCGTTCTCATCGCGAAGATGATGGAGCACGGCTGCTGCGACGACCACGTCGACGCTGTTTGGGGGCATTTGCACCAGGCGGATGTCCTGTCGAATCGTGTACACGAGGCCGGCGGTGGCGGTGGACACCCGGACGTTGGCGCGGGCGAGCATGTTGGGGCTGAGGTCGATGAGGGTGCAATCGAGATTCGGCAGACGTTCAAGCACCTTGAGGGTGAAGTTGCCGGCGCCGCACCCGATGTCGAGCATGGCGAGCGCGGCGGGAGTGGTTGCGGCGGCGCTGCGGGCGACAAGGTCGAGCGCGAGGGCGGCATCGACGGTGGCGGTCTGGCCGGTTTCGAGATTGGAGAAGCGCTCCACGTCGCGGTCAAAGCGATCGCGGATCTCCTCTACGGATGACTTTTCAAGGACGTTTTTTTTCATTGAGCCGATCATACCAGCGGCAGTTCTCACCTGCCATATCCTCCGACCACGATGTCAAGCTCTAGAGTGGATTGGGGCTGATTCGAAAGTGCTCCATTAAATTACATCGTACCGTCATACGCTTGCATCTTCCACCAGCCGAAAAATGACGATCTGTCGCGCAGCCTTTCCGAAGTTTTCCGTTTGCAATTTGTGATGCTCCGTCCGTGTCACGCGCCACCCGTGTATTGATCCAGCCCCGAGCGCGGGCCGCGTTGGCGGATTCCTCCCGATAAACGCCGTTCCCGTCCGGCACGCTGAGCTGGCGCCGGCATCGGACGCGGCGGGCTACTGGCCGTTCTGCACCCGCCGTTCCGCCTCCATCAGATTCGTCAGGATGTCGTTGATGCGTGTCAGGTGGCCTGCTCCCTTAGCTTTCAGCCAATTGACGACCTGCGGGTCCAGGCGCACGCTTACCGCTACCTTGCGCGGCCGGGCATCGCGAAGTCGAACCATGTTTGCCAACTGATCGTTCGTCAGGCGCGGAATGTCTTCGAAGTTGATGCGCGATTCGTCCCCTGCGGCCTGGCGCTTGGCAATTCGGCGTAGCGTCTGGCGCTCTTTTTCACTCCATCGCTTGTTCTTGATATCTTCGGATCTCATGCTTTTCAGCCGCGCGGGCCGAGATGATGCGGATAATTTCTTTGCCAAGATAGTCCTCCCGGTAGACGTGAACAACCAGCAGCACGGCCGAGCCCCGCGTTCAATTTGAGCTGCGCCAATCGCATGCCAGCGTTGCTCCTCCGTCTTGCTATCGATGCGGTCCGCGCAGATCAGGCAGCGTTCGTCCTCAAACGCCAGCGCCGCCAGTTCAAACGAAATTCCGGTGTCCGCTGGTTCCGAAGATTCTTCGCCTTCCGTCCCATTCGTAACGCATCGCGTATATACATAGTGTACTACGCCGCGAGTTTACGCCTTAGTGAGCCAAGAACGGGTCCAGGGGGACCCGTGCGGACCAGATGTGCAGACCAGGGGGTCCGCCCTACGGGCGCAGAATCACCTTCATCAAGTTCGGCTCTCTGCGATACAACCGGCCGAACCACTCGGCGCCTTCCGCCAGCGGCGCGACGGCGCTGATCAGCGGGTCCACCCGGATCATGCCCTCCGCCATCAGCTTGATCGCCGCGGGATACTCGCCGTTCGATGCGCACGACCCCTGCAGCCGCAGTTGGCGCGTCACCACTTCCTGTAATGGCAGCTCGACGGTTGGCGCCACATTGCCCACCAGCGTGACGGCGCCGCCTTTACGCACGCCCGAAATCGCCGCGCGCACCGAATCCTTGTTGCCGACGCATTCAATCGCCAGATCGGCGTTCCACTGCTGCGGAGCGGTGAAGCTTTCCGTCGCGCCCAGTTGCCGCGCCAGGGCCAATCGCTCTTCGCTTGGGTCGACGGCGATCACGCGCGCGCACCCGGCGGCGCGCAACGCCTGAATGGTCAAGACGCCGATCATGCCGGTGCCGATCACCACCGCCGTATCGCCCAGCCGCACGGGCGTCAGATTCACCGCGTGCATCGCCACCGAAACAGCCTCGATCATGGCCGCCTGCTCATAGCTGAGCGCGTCCGGCAGCCGGTAAATAATGCGGCGCGGCACGGCGACATACTCCGCAAACGCGCCGTGGCGGCGATACGGCCCCGGTGAAACCCCCATCACCTGGCGGTTATCGCACAGGTTCACTTCGCCGCGCGCGCAATAGAAACATTGGCCGCAATAAATTGTGGAATCGAATGTGACGCGGTCGCCCGGGTGCAGGTCGCGCACCTCCGCGCCCACGGCGGCAACTTCACCGGCCGCTTCGTGGCCCATCACCAGCGGCGGGATGCGGCGGCCGGTCGATCCATCGAATCCATGCACGTCGCTGCCGCAAATGCCGCAGGCGCGCACGCGGATCAGCACGTCGTCCGGCCCGATCTCGGGTTTCGGCATCGGCGCCAACTCCAGTTTCAGATACTCCGTCAGAAGCAGTGCATTCATACAGCTAAATGGTAACAGTGGGAACCTGGGGCGCGCCGGCGGTGTCTCTAAGGTAGACTCCTTGCCGCCAACCGGAATAGACCGGGCTCGCGCCATTTTCTGGCTTCAACTGGCCAGCCTGCTCGCCACCGCGTGGGTCATCTGGAAGATCGCCATCATACCCTTCGTCCGCATCGGAGTGGGATTTTGGGGGTTTCTGCCGCAAACCATTTTCCTGGCGCTGGGGTATTCGCTGGCGGCGCTGCTGCTGAGCGGAGCGATTACGTTTCTGCTGTTGCTGGCGGTGCGGCGGATTGAGCGCGCGGAGACCATCGGCGTGACGCTGCGCACCTGCGCCGCGGGCGTATGGTTTGCGCCGGCGGCGATTCTGCTCGGCTCCTCATCGCCGCTCGCGACCACGGCCGCTCTGGTGCTGGTGGTTAGCGTGACACGGGTTCTCTACTCGCAATGGCGGCTGTCTCCGAAACTGGAACCCGCCGAACCGACGCCTTCGCCGCAAGAAGGGCTGCTCTTCGGCTCGGGCGAATTACCGACCGGGTTTCTGCCGCGCGATTTCTGGCCGGCCATGGCGGTGGCCTTGGCGCTGCAAATGGGCTGGGCGTCATCCTCGATTGGCAGGAAATCCGCCGCAGCGGCGTTCTATGCGGTAGCGGCGGCGCTACTCACCGCCTACGGAATCGCGGCCGGCGTTTGGGCACGGGACCGGCAAGCGGTTTTGCCGCGCGCGATCATGGGCGTGGCGGTGACGCTGCTGTTGACGGTGTTCATCACGATTCTCGGCACGATCATGTTGATGGGTGGAGGCGGCGAGGAAGGCAGTGCGGGCGGCTCGGGAACGGCTTCGATCCCGGCGAAACCGCCGCCACCACCGCCGTTGCCGCTGCCCGGCAGGAAATACGACCCGCCGCCCATCGACCCGGCGCGCCTGGGTCCGGCGATCAACGTGCCCGGAGGATTTCCCGGCGTGATCTTGTGGCCGGAGACGGCGCCGATTCCGATTCTGGTAGAGCCGATGCCCAAGGGCGAAGCCCTATCGAAGCGACTGCCTTCGCACCCCTTCGTGATCCCATTTTCCGGGGCGTATTGGATGTTCCGCTGGCCGTTCACCCGTCCACCGGCGAATTCATTCGTGCGGCGCGGCACTCCGTCGGAGATGTCATTCAGCACGGTGGACGGGTGGCCGCTGACCATGGAAGCGCACCAGAGGCTGGACCGGGAGACCGACCTGAGCTGGTGCGGCAAGGTGCAGTTGGTGATTTGGAATGCCGACCGCTATCCCGGAACCGTGACGATAGAGTTGGGGCTGATCGACCGCGGCCGCGCGCCTTTCCGGCTGGGCCCTGAGCGGGTGAATTCGATGCCGGATCTGACCCGCGACCCGGTTGTGCCGGTTTCGGAAACGCTCGAGTTCACCGTTCCTTCCGACGCTCCGCGCTTCGACGAATTCGACGTAATTTACCACCGCTTCAAGCTTGTCGAGTATAAGAGCGCGCGCATCGCCATCGAAAAATTTGTCTTGGTTCCGCGGTAAGTAGGACAGGCTTCCTGGCCTGTCAATTTTCCAGCCGCGCCATAAATCAAGATGGATCATCCCGTCATGTCGCACCAAGAAGACAGGCCGGGAGGCCTGTCCTACTCGTACTTCAGCGCTGTCATCGGGTCAACCGCGGCCGCGCGGCGCGCCGGAATGTAGCTCGCGACCAACGCCACGGCCGCCAGAAACAGCGGCAGCGACGCAAACGTCAACCCGTCCCTGGCGCTAATGCCAAACAGAAACCCGGCCATCAGCTTCGACAATACGAAGGATCCGGCCAGACCTGCCAGCAGCCCCGCCGCGATCGTCGGCACGGTTGAGCCAATCGCCTGACGAAGAATATCCGCCGAGGTTGCGCCCAGCGCCATGCGGATGCCGAACTCGGAAGCGCGCTGCGTCACCGAGTAAGAGACTACGCCATAGATCCCGATGGAGGCCAGCGTGAGCGCCCCGAAAGCGAACACGCCCAGCAGCCACAACCCCAGGCGGCGCGTGGCGATAGAGTTCGAAACCAGCTCTACGAGCGGTACCGCGTTATAGACCGGCTGCTCGGCATCGGCCGCCAGCACGGCGCTGCGAAGCGCCGGCGCCAGCGAATTGGCGTCGCCGGAAGTGCGCGCCAGCAGAGTCATGAATCGCGAAGCGAATTGCGCATGCGGCATGTAAATCTGCGGCGTGGCGGGCAGCCCCAAGCCATACTGCGCCACGTCCGCGGCCACGCCCACTACCTCGCGGAACGGCGAATCGTCGAACGCTCCGCTAGGCTGCCCGGCGCGAATTTTCTTCCCCAGCGGCGATTCGCCGGGGAACCACAAGCGCGCGGCGGTTTCGCCGATCACACAGACAAATGTATGCGACGCATCGTCGCGCGCCGTGAAATAGCGGCCCTGCCGAAGTGGAATCTGCAGCGTCCGGAAATAGTCGGGGCTCACGATATAGCGGTCGGGCGAAATCTGTTCGCCGGGCCGCTGCGTCCGCCCTTCGATCACATAGCCGGTGCGGTCGAAATCGCCATTCAGGGGAACCACGCTGGCGATGGCAGCGCTGCCCACGCCGGGGATGGCGCGCAGGCTGGTCAGCGTGCGGTCGAAGAAACTCGTGACATCGCCGGGCTTGGCATAACGGGCCGACGGCAAACCGAGGGACGCCGTGATCACGCCGTGCGGTTCAAAACCGGGGTTAACGCTGCGCAGGCGGAGAAAGCTGCGGCCCAGCAGTCCCGCTGCCACCAGCAGCATCAGAGCGAGAGCAATCTGTCCTGCCGCGAGGAGTTGACGCAGCCGGTTGCGGCGATCGCCGGCGATGCGGGTTCCGAGCTTGAGGCCTTCGTCTTGAGCCGCTGCGCCGATACGCAGGATGGGCGCGGAGCCGAAGAGAATCGCGGCGGCAATGGAAAGCGCGATGGAAAATGCCAGCACGCGGAAATCGAGCGAGACGTGGCCGGCATCGGGCAGGACGTGAGCGGCCACGGTGGTGAGGGCGGAAGCGCTCCACCAGGCGAGTAGAATGCCCGCGACCCCGCCGGCCAAGCCGAGCACCAGGCTTTCCGAAAGCAACATGCGGGCAAGCCGCACCGTTCCCGCGCCGAGCGCCGAGCGGATGGCGATCTCACGGCGCCGCGCGCTCGATTTCGCCAGCAGCAGATTCGCGATGTTGGCGCATGCGATCAGCATCAGCGCCAAGACCGCGCCTTGCAGTGCCACAAGGCCGGTGCGGATATTGCGCGTCATGTCGTCACGCAGGGTGACGATGCGCGCCGCAATGTGGGCGTCTTCCGCCGGATGAGCGCGTTCCATATCGCGCGAGCGCACGTCGAGATCGGCCTGCGCCTCTTCAATAGAGACTCCGGCGCGGAGGCGAACGATGGATTCCAGGTGATGGCCGTCGCGCGAACCGGGGCCGAAGTTCTCGCCCAGCGCCCGGTAAATCTGGACGGGTTCGGAGGCGAGGCTGGGCGGCAGCAGCGGCATATCGGGCGGCGCTACGCCAATCACGGTGTGGGCCCGAGCATTCAGAAGAATGGTCCGGCCGACAATGTGCGCGTCGGAATGGAAACGGTCGCGCCACAGAGGATACGAGAGCACCACGACATCATCCGGGCCGTCGCGGTCTTCGGCGGGCAGGAAGAAGCGTCCCAAATAGGGATGGACGCTCATGACGTTGAAGTAATCGTGAGAGACCAATTGGGCGGCCAGGAGCTCCGGACGCCCGGCGCCGGTGAGGATGGGCTTGTAGAACGAAGAGTAGAGGGCCGCCGAGTCGAGAGTGCGGCTGTTACGGGTCCAGTCGGTGAAATCGTCGTAGGAGTTGGGGCCGCGGGAATCGCCGAAGCGTTCGGCGGTCCAGAGCAAGGCCAAACGGTCGGCGTGGACGTAGGGCAGCGGGCGCAGCAGCAGCGCGTTGACGATGGTGAAGACCGATGTGGCCATGCCGATGGCGACGGCCAGCGTGAGGATGGCGGCGGCCGCGAAGCCGGGCGCGCGGAGCAGCGAGCGGAGGGCGATTCGGAAGTCTTGCAGCATAATCGTTGGTCTAAAGACGCACGGGCCAGCCGTTTGGTATCGAGCTCCAATTCTATTCCGACCGCAGCACGGTATAGCGATTTGGGCGGCGGTTGCCATGCCAGAAGAATCGATTTGCGAGCTAACGCTTAACGGTGCTTGGCGGTATATTGGCCGAGAATGAGCATTCGATTCGACAAGATAAGATTTGGGTCGATCAGTGTAGGGCGACGTAAGCCGCGATTTCCCGAAGTCTGGCGAGGCTGGAGCTTGCAGGCCTGACTACAAGCTTTCGAGGCATGGAAGGAACACGATATTACAAGCTCGCATAATCCTGCGAGCCTCGCGTTCGCAGACCTGAGCGAAATATGCGGAAGCGCGCGCCGGCCCGCCTGGCCCTAGAACGGAACGTCGTCGTCCGTGATGCCCTGGTTGAAATCTTCCGAAGGAGCGGCCGGCGCGGCTGCAGGCTGTGGACGTTGCGCCGAGCGCGGCATGGAAACGGGGCGATCGATATCGCCGGATGAATCCGCAGCGGGTTCGCCGCGTCCAGCGCCGCCTCCCAGCAGGACGACGTTATTGGCTTCGCAGACCACTTCGGTGATGTACTTCTTTTGGCCTTCCTTGTCCTCGTAGCTACGGGATTCGATGCGGCCTTCGAGAAAGATCTGCTTGCCTTTGAGCAGGTAGTTGGCTACATTTTCCGTACGCCACATGACGATGTTGTGCCAATCCGTGATGTCTTTCCACTCTCCGCTTTGCTGATCTTTGGTGCGGCGGGCGGTCGCGAGTGAGAACTTGGAAACCGAAATGCCGCTCGGGGTAAACCTGGTCTCGGCATCCTTGCCGAGATTTCCGAGCAGAATGACTTTATTGACGCTTCGAGCCATATTAACCAGAACTGTAACACACCGCCCGCCCGAGTTCGAGGCTATTTATGATCATGCCAATTGGCGGCGGACCCGCTGGTTCCGGCGGCCCCACAAGCCGCCAGGGCCGACCGCGCGTCGCCCTTGGGAAAATCGGGCGAAACCTCCGCTAGTGACCGCTCCAGATACCCGCGCGACGTGCCGCAAGATCCACTAGCCACGGCTGCCAGATGACGCCAGGCGGCTGCGTCGGATTTCATCGCGGCCGGAATATCGAAGTTCAGGGCGGCCGCAAACTCGTCTTCGGCGCGCGGCCAATCCTTGCGCTCGTAAAGCAGGATTCCCTGGTAGAGATGCGCCTCACCGGACGATTGACCGGCGCCGGCGGCGAATGCGGTGCGGCTGGCGAGATTGTAATCGGCCAGCGCGGCGTCCGCCTCACCCGCTGCTTCCTTCGCCCGCGCCCGCAGATAGACCGCGCGGGCCTTGGAGGGGTCGGCCTTCACCGCGGCGTCGAAATTTTCGATAGCCGCCCGAGCGTCGCCGGAGAGCAACTGCGCCTCGCCGAGATCGGCCGGAACAACGGCCATATCGGGCCGCGGATTCAATCGCTGAACCAGGGGCAGCGCCTGCTCGCGCTCCAATTTTCGCCACATGTCAACCGCCTCACGGTATCGCGACGCGGCTGCCTTGTAATCGCCCGCGCGAAACGCCTCCTGGCCTTCCACCCACTGTGGCCAGCCTGAAAAGCGGGCGCCCGAGAACCAGCGCTCCGCGGCGCTGGAATCGCCCCGCTGCAACGCTATCCAGCCCAGCCACAGCTTGCCTAGTTGGATGGCAGCCTGGCAGGAGCCGGGAGTCATCACGACCGATTCGCACACCGGATGATCCACTGCGGCTGCAAGTTGCGCCTCCTGCGCATCGAATGGCGCCCGTGCCCCATTCTGCTCCACGCGGGACACTGCGGCGAATATGCGGAGCCCGGAAGGAATCTGCAGCGGCGGCATCTTTTGCCTGGAAGCGGCGGCCGCTCGAGCCGGCCAGGCTTCCAAGGCTTGTTCCAACGAGGTGGCCGCGGCCGCAAATTGAGCGGCGTCTTGCCCTATGGCCGCTCCTGCAAGTGCGCAGTATCCTTTGCGAAACAGGATGAGCGCCCGCTCTTCCGGAGCGGCGACCGGCAAAACCGAAGCCTGCGACTGGATGCAGGTCGCCGTGTCGCGCGGTTGTAGGACAGCCGCTGCTTCCACGCGCTCGAAGTCGGCTTGAGCCTGCAGCGCCAAGGCAAGCTGACGCTCATCGCCTGCCTGGAGCGCGATCACTGCCACAAGCGTAAGAATAAGAATTCGCATCAATCGCTTTCAATCGCCTCAATGACGACTCATGCACTACCCTTGCCGTTGGATGATTCAATACCTTTCGGCAAGACTCGGAACGGGCTTGCTTCACAGCTTCGCCCACTCTACCAAGTTAGACGCATGCCTGCCATATTACCGTTTCCGGCCGCAATTTTGCGTGGCTGTTATTTCAACCGAGGCTTATGGTATTACCGCTTCGGCGCCCAACCGACGGTCAACGTGACCATGAGGCTGCGCCCGGGCAGCAGATTCAACTGGTCGCCCGGATTCGGCGCGTAGGCCACGGTCGACGTCGCGGCCGTAAACGGAGTTATGCCGACAAGGTTATGGCTGTTGAAGAGATTGTCGGCGGCAAAGCCGATCTTACTCCCCCGCATCCAGGAAGCATTCTTAACCGTGTAATTGAAGAACAGGTTAGTAAGACTAAAAGGATTGATTGTAATGGCCTGGTCGACGGGATATGGAATATTTTCCCCGTCGATCAAGTAGGATAGCGTGCCGTTGTCGTTGTACATCGTGCCGACGCGCTTCTCGACGATACCGATGTCCCAGTTGCCGTGTTGATAGAGCAGGCTCGCCGCTTCGATGTTTTTCGGCGTGTTCGCTACCCACTCGCCTCCGTTTGGGATGTTCCGGCCCGTTTGGTATTTCGCCGAGCCCAGCGAGCCGTTCAGGTAGAGACTGAATCCATGACCGATCGCAATATTGCTCTCGGCTTCAATGCCCTTCGTATTCGAAGGACCGGTCGCGACAAATACCGCCTCATTGGTTGTCGGGTCGGTATACGAATCGTAGCCGTTCTGGAAATGCACGTAGTAAGCGTCGGCATCCAAGGTCCAGCGGTTAAACTTCAACACCGAGCCCGTCTGATAGGTCTTTGCCAGGGTAGGTTTCGGCGGGGTTAAGACAACCGCATTTGGCACATCGAATACGGCGCTCGGCGGAATCACGCTGCCCTCGGCGAACTGGCCGTACACCGACCAGTTCTTCCGCAAACGGTAACGGGCCGTGAGGTTCGGAAGCACGTTGTTGTAGATAATGCCGTGGGTTGTGAAGGGGGCGCCGCCCACGCAGAAGGGGATGCCTGTGGCAGGCTGGCTCGTCAGCACTCCACCGAGGCAGCCGACCGTTTTGCCATTGTCCTGGTACTGATTCAGATGCATGGCGTATTCGGCATCTTTGACGCCGGCCGTGATTACCAGTTTAGGGGCTGGATGCCATTCAAATTCGGCAAAAGGCTGGAAGGTCTGCGTAAAGAAATGCTCATGGAAGTTAGGGAAGGGAGTGTCGGTCCACGTCAAGATGTTGGACGGGTACTGATAGCGGTCGGTGTAGGCCCAGTCATACCAAAGGCCGGTGCGGAAGATGCCCCATTTGGATTCCTTGCTCAAAATCGACATATCGCCGGCATGGCGATATCCATTGAGCTTGTCCACGCCGCTGGGCTTCGCCGGAGTGAGGTTGACAGTGGCGCCGTTCTGGTAATTCTGCTTGTTCCAGTAGCGGGTGGTATATGCTTTGTCGTCGAATCGCCATCCATCCCCAAGATCGCTGTTAAAGTCGACATACTCGAAGTCCGTCTGGACATGGTAGTAGTTATAGCCATAGTAATAAGGATTCGGGGCGGTAGGCGTGCCTGGGCTGCCGCTGAGCAGGAAGTTGTCTCCGTACTGCGCCACCTGTGCGGCTGTTGGATTAGTGGTATTCGGCGTGTTAGTCCATACGTCGATCACGCTTCCGTATACAGTGATGCTGGTCTGGTCGGAAAGTCTGTATTGATACTTGCCATCGCCTGCGTCGCGCTTCTGATAATTGAAGGTCTGGTATCCGTCCGATTCCATTTGGTGAATGTTGAGCAGGAGGCTGTTCTTGTTGCCGGCGCCAAACTGCCCGGAATCGAAGTCCAGACTGAGCAGGCGAGTGTCCCAGGAGCCATAAGATATGGTTGCGCGGATGTCCATGTCCGGCTGCAGTTCCTTGGACTGCAGATTGATCGATCCGCCGAAGTTGGTGGGGCCGAAGTCCGATACCTGGCCGGGGCTGCGATCGAAATCCGTTCCACCAAGCCACACGGCCGGAAAATTCGCCCACGAATGGTGCGTGGGACTATTGGTGTCTTCGAACGGAATGCCGTCAAAGGTCATGGTGAACTGGCCATCCTGAAACCCGCGGAAGTAGATCTTGCCCTGCCCGAGACCGATACCGTTGGGATTGAGACTGAACGTGCCCGGTGCGAGATTCACTACCTCGGCGAAGTCCGACGTTGGGGCCATGAAGTTCTTGATGAACGCGCCGCTGATCTCGGTTCTGGCGGAAGTGGTGTCCAGGGTGTTGCCGGAGGGGGCTTCCTGCACCGCAAGCGAAACAGTCTCGGTGACGGTGACCGATTGAGACAAGGATTCTACGGACAATGTAATCGAGAGATCTTCCGCTTTGTCCGCCGAAAGCTGGATGCCCGCGCGGGTATTCTTGGCAAAACCAAGGGCTGTGGCTTCGATGGTATAAGTCCCTGCGGGAAGCCCGGCAACTGAAAACCGGCCGTCGGAGTCAGTTGTAACTGTATGAACTGCGGCGCCGGCGTCGTTCTTGACCACTACGGTAGCCGCCTGAATTGGCTTGCCCACTTGATCGAGCACCTTGCCAGCTAGGGTTGCGGCGTCGCCGCCCTGTTGTGCGTGAAGTAGCCCGACGGCAAACAGCGCGAGCAAACAAAGAGAACAGTGGCGCAGGTTCTGCATCGCTAGATAGCCCCCAGAATGAAAATTCAGCAATCAGGTTAGCGGCTTAGCGTCACAATCGGATGACGAGAGCGTTACGCTGTCGTTCCAATCCGCAAATGTTGTAGAAGCAGAGGCGATCTT